>Ga0070399_1000968_pt1 | contig 31256 bp, 20 predicted proteins | sample BioMet4_FD_61217 | JGI IMG/M metagenome (GOLD analysis project Ga0070399, IMG submission 61217) | Microbial communities from bioreactor (seeded with sewage sludge) at LBNL, California, USA - Biofuel metagenome 4 (version 1) | ecosystem: Engineered > Bioreactor > Anaerobic > Unclassified ... | reverse complement strand
CCAAACCCGTAGTGCTTCTTGTCGATGACAGTAATGACTTCTTGGAGTTTATGCAATCAGAAATGGAAGCCAATTTCACCATTCTCATTGCTCATGATGGTGTAGAGGCCTTGCAATGTGTTGACCAGGAGCACCCCGACATTATTCTTACAGACGTGATGATGCCTGAAATGGATGGCAATGAACTATGCAATCGATTGAAAAGTGACGTCAAGACAGCTTCCATTCCTGTCATCATGCTTACAGCAAGACTTGCCGAGGAAAACGAAATCGAGAGCCTAAAATGCGGTGCGGACGAATATATCACCAAGCCATTCAACCTGGATATATTATATATGTATATCAACAAGCTATTGAAACGGCACAATATAGGTAGCAACGGAAAAATAAAGCCACAAATCAGCAGGCCGGTTATCACTTCGTTAGATGAGAAATTAGTGCAGAATGCCACAGCATACATTGAGAGTCAACTCGACAACACCGAACTCAGCGTCGAAATGTTAAGCGAGTCTCTTGGGATGTCACGTGTTAACTTATATCGCAAGCTATTATCAGCAACTGGTAAAACTCCGTCCGAGTTTATACGTCTTATCCGTCTTCGCCACGCCGAACAGTTGCTAATGAAAAGTCAACTCAGTATTTCTGAAATTGCGTATAGCATCGGATTTTCAAGTTCTCGCTATTTCAGCAAATGTTATAAGGAGCTCTACGGGTATCTCCCCTCTCAGTATTCCCAATTCCACTAATAGATCTTGAACCTATAAATAGTTTTAATCTTTTAAGATATAAGATTGAAAATATAAAATTGTTGGGGTGATAGCGTGACCTCTCATGTTATCATTTCTAGTTACATATCATATAGGTTGTAGTACCCTATAATTCCGAACACACAAATCATTGGAATTATTATTTCAAACTATTTTATCAAAACATCTTGCTTTGTTGAAGTTTATTTCTGTCATACCATACAGATGCGGTTATAATTCAAATTGAATCACGCGATGAATCAAATTGAATCACGCAGTAAATCAAATTGAATCACGCAGTAAATCAAATTGAATCACACGGTAAATCAAATTGAATCACACGGTCATTCGAATTGATTTACGAATCCACTCAAGATTTTATTAAAAGCTATTTGCAACATTCGTAGTACTTTTTTGTAACTAAATTAGACATATATGTAACCTGAATGACTATAACTGTGAACATCCTTTCACAGAACTTTCACGATTTTAGCATAAATTTGCAGAGTCAAAACAAACATTGACTTTTAGCTACTGACACCTGAATCATTTCTGTAATTAGAATCAACCAAAAACTATTTAAACATAAACCAATAACTAATAATGAAGCAGCTATGATTAAAAAGTTTCTTCAACCTTGCAGGCAGACTATGCTATTCAAGGTCGTGTTGATCGCTTTGCTGTTGTTTCCTGCGACAAGTTTACTAAGTGCAGGACAACTATCAGCTAAGCTAGTAAAAGGCAATGTGGTTTCCGCGACAGGCAATGAGCCTCTCATAGGAGCCACTGTAACTGTAGAGGGTACGATGGTCATGACCGTAACCGACTATGATGGCAACTTTTCAATAGATGCCAATGAAGGTCAGTCTATCACTGTAAGTTATGTAGGATTTCATTCCAAAACAGTCACTGTAAAGGGAAACAATCTGCAAATTACGCTTGATGAAGATGTAAACTCCCTTGATGAGGTTGTTGCCATTGGATATGGTGTTGTTAAAAAGAAGCTTGTCACCGGAGCAAACCTACAGATTAAGGGTGATGACATAGCTAAGATGAACACTTCCAATCCTCTTCAAGCTATGCAAGGACAGACTCCAGGTATGACCATCATCTCTACTTCTGGACAACCAGGAGCAGACTTGAAGGTCAATATCCGTGGTATGGGTACCATGGGAACAAGTTCTCCTTTATACATTATTGACGGCATCAGAGGCGATATTAGCACATTAAACTCTGCTGATATCGAAAGTATAGACGTACTCAAAGATGCAGCTTCAACGGCAATCTATGGTTCTGCAGGTGCAAACGGTGTAGTTCTTGTAACCACTAAGAGTGGAAGGAACGGGAAAGCGCAGGTTACTTTTGATGGATACCGTGGCTGGCAAAATGTAGAGCGTAAGTCCAAAATGCTGAATGCCGAGGAGTATCAGGTCATTATGGACGAGGCAGCTATCAACAGCGGCAGTGCCGTGAATGATTGGGCCAGCTATGGTAACCTCTACGATCAACAGGGCAAAGTGGTCAATACCGACTGGATTGATCAGATGTTCAAGAACAACGCCATGACTGAGAGCTACAACGTTGGTGTAAATGGTGGCAACAAAGATGGTAACTATTCTCTTTCTTTGGGCTATTTCAACCAAGAAGGTATTGTAGGCGGCAAGGATGTCAGCAATTACGAGCGTTACAACGGTCGACTCAATTCTAACTGGACACTATACAATGGTATACTCCATGTTGGCGAGCAGATTGCCTTCTCTTACAAGAAGAACAAAGGTATCAGTGTTGGCAATGCTTATAACAATACCCTAAGAGGGGCCTTCAACACGTCTCCATTAGCCCCTGTATATGATGCTGATGGCAATTACAATTCTACAAAGAGTGGCGACTGGTATGCTTATGACGGCAATCCTTATGGTGTTATGATGGTCACTTCTAACAATCAGACCAACAATGCCAATCTATCAGCTAACCTTTATGCAGAGTTGGAACCAATTCATGCTCTTAAGCTAAAGACTGTATTGGGTTATACTTATTCTAGTTCAGATTATCGTTCATTCTCCCCGATTTATCATTTCAGTGACTATTCACAGCGCACTTCTAATGTGGTGAACCAGAACAAAAACGATGGATATTCTCTGACTTGGACCAATACGATCTCTTATGATTGGAAGATGGGGCAGAATGCACTCTCTGCCATGGCTGGTATGGAAGCCTATAAGTATTCCGGATCTTATGTAGGTGCAGGAAACGGTCTGCTCAGACCAGGATTTGACAGCTGGTACTATGCGTATGTAGATAACGGTACAGCACAAACCAAGGAAACAGGACTCACTGGAAACGGTTCTCCTAACGAGCCCTCTCGCATGATTTCTTACTTTGGTCGATTGTCATGGAACTACAAAGAGACCTATATGGCAACAGCAAACTTCCGTTATGATGGTAATGACAACTTTGCTCCAGGTCATAAGTGGGGATTCTTCCCATCAGTAAGTGCTGGTTGGATCATGAGCAACGAATCATGGATGCAACCCATCAAAGATTTCATGGATTTCTTTAAGCTACGTGTAAGCTGGGGTCAGAACGGTAATGCGGACATCACCAAATACGGTTATACAGCTCCAATTAAGTTTACCAATAGTTATTACAACTTCGGAACAACCCTCGGCGCTGATGGTAATGTGTATGGTGCATACAGTGACGCATTGGCAAATCCGGACCTCACATGGGAGACCTCTGAACAGTTTGACGCCGGCTTCGACGCAAGATTCTTCGATGGCCGCCTCAACGTGAACATGGATTACTATATCAAGACAACGAAGGACTGGCTTGTACAAGCACCTCTACCTAAGACATCTGGTGTGAGCTATCAGCTCATCAACGGTGGTGACGTACGCAATAGTGGTCTCGAACTAGGTTTCAACTGGAATGATAAGATCGGAAAGGATTTCGGTTATAATGCAGGATTCAATTTTGCCTATAACAAGAATGAAGTAACTCGTATTGCAAATAGTGACGGTATCATCCATGGTACTGATGGTGCTGGTCAGCTTTATGACAACTCTACAGAATTCTACCGTTCATCCGTTGGACAACCTATTGGTTATTTCTGGGGTTACAAGACAGCTGGAATCTTCCAAAACAAACAGGAAATTGATGATTGGAAAGCTGCTGAAAACGGTATTTTGCAAGCCAACGTACAACCAGGTGATGTAAAATACATCGATGTTGACCATGACAACGTTATTGATGACAATGACAAAGTTAACCTTGGAAATGGTATGCCAGATTGGACTTTAGGCTTCAGCTTAGGCTGCAACTATAAGAACTTCGATTTCTCTATGACTGCCAATGCCAGTCTAGGCAATCAAATCGTGCAAAGCTATCGCAACCAATCAAATGCAAAAGCCAACTACACGACAGAGATTCTTGGGCGTTGGACTGGTGAGGGAACAAGCAACCACATGCCACGAATTACTCAAAGCAACATCAACTGGCTATTTTCAGATCTATATATTCATGATGGCGACTTCCTTCGCATAAGCAACATCACTTTGGGCTACGATTTCTCCAAACTCCTAGCTTGTCAGTATGTATCTGAGGCACGTCTCTATCTACAAGTACAAAATGCCTTCACATTCACTAAATACAACGGTATGGACCCAGAAATTGGCTATGGTGTAAACTCTTGGGCAAGTGGTATCGACTTAGGCTACTATCCTAGACCACGTACAGTCCTGATTGGTGTCAATTTGAAGTTTTAAACATATTAGTGAAAGAATTGTATTATGAAAACAAATAAGATATTCATTGTCGCACTGGGTTTGGCTGTAACAGCTGGGCTAGCATCATGTAGCGACAACATGTTGAATACGGCCTCAAAGACACAAACCACTACGGCCAACTACTATCGCAATACCACGGATGCTTATTATGCGCTCAATGGTGTGTATGATGGTTGGCAGGGAACCGTTTCTAAAGGCCCAACATTTAGCTTTTATACGGCTTCTGAAATGATGGCCGACGAGTGCTTAGGTGGCACAGGCTACACGGATGCACGAAATTCACAGGTCGTCGACCGCTTCTCAACAAAGCAAGACGTGTCTCAAAACGACCTATATGAATCCTTGTGGACTTATTACTACAATGCTATTTACAGAGCTAACGAACTGATTATTAGGACTGATCAAATTGACTGGGAAGGCAACACTGCACTTCAAGGACAATACATCGGTGAGGCTCGAGCAATCCGTGGCATTCTATACTTTGACTTGACAAGGATGTTCGGAAATGTACCTCTGATCACAACTCCTACTAAGGATTTAGTTCCTGCAACACCTGCAGATTCTATTTATGCTCAGATTATTGCTGACTTAACCTATGCAGCAGAGAACATACCTGCCAAGGCATATCCCAAATCATCTGCAGCTCAGAACGATGGACGCATCACTCCATATGCAGCTAAGGCCATGTTAGCACGTATATATCTCTTCTATACGGGTTATTATGGCAAAGAACCCGTCGGATTGACAAAAGCTCAGGCCCTTCAATACTGTGAGGATGTGATCAATAGTGGAGAATATCAGCTAGTGAAGAGCTTCAAGAACTTATGGCCAGCAGCTTCTACCGCCTGGACTGAGGATGCAAACGGCACTTGGACGAAGGAGTCCACATATGCTGGAGCAGGTAATTCAGAGACAATCTTGTCCATGAAGTTTAACTACGATAGTGACTGGAATGGAAACAACAATGGTAACCGTTCTATAGTCTTCATCGGTGTGAGAGGTGGTATTTTTAAGGCTCCTTATGGTCAAGGATGGGGCGCTTGCACAGTCAACACAAAACTCGTACAGGCTTATCCTTCTGGAGACAAACGTCGTGAAGCATCTATAATTGATATTGCCAATGAGGGAATAGAGACTATGAAAGCCTATCAGGATCAGGGTATCAAAGACCAAAGAGAGTACACAGGCTATTTCATAAAGAAATATTCACCACAGAGCAAATATGTAAAACAGAGTGATGGATCATGGAAACTTACCCATGACATTGACGGACTGAATGCAAATGGAGACTTCCAGACTAATCAATATCAGGATTATGTATTGATGAGGTATGCTGACGTGTTGCTAATGGCAGCCGAGCTAGGCAGTCCCAATGCTCAAAAATACTTCAATGAAGTTCATCAAAGAGCTTATCAGGAGAGCGATGGCACTCTTAGTAGTGATTATGTTGAGATGTCAGCTACACCTGAAAACATTCAGAAGGAACGTCGTTTGGAATTCGCTTTTGAAGGAATACGCTACTGGGATCTGCTTAGACAAGGTGTGACGACAGCAGCAAATACTATCGCAGAGAGTTCAACTCAGGTGTTAAGCGGAGGAAACAAGGAAACTTATGAGGTTAGTGCACAAGATATCATCAACAAGAAAGGCCTCTGCCAGATACCTTTGACTGAAATACAGCTCTCCAACTACAAGTTGCAGCAGAATCCAGGTTGGTAAAATGCAAGTAAACAAAGAAATTTACGATAAAAGTAAACCATTATGAAAAAGAACACATTATTATATTCTTTTATAGCTATGCTTATGTTGCTTGTCGCCAATGGGTGTACGCCTGACGAGTATAGTCTTGGAGAGAAGGATTATTCTCAAGAGCAACTGGCAGAAGGTTCGGCTTATACTATTGAGCATGACGCAAGCAATCCAAACATCGTCTATGTGAAGAGTTTGGTTCCCTCAAGCTATCAAGTGCTTTGGGAAAGTCCACAGGGTCGCACTCAGGGATCCGACTTAACGCTCAAAATTCCTTTTGCGGGAAATTATAAAGTACGCATGGGCGTCCAGACACGTGGTGGAATTGTCTACGGTCCTGAAACCACCTTCACTATTGATAACTTCTATGCAGGATTTATTGATGATCCATTGTGGAACACTTTGACTGGCGGCGTAGGAAATTCAAAGAAATGGTATCTCGATGTGGACGAGACATCAACATGTCGTTACTTTGCTGGTCCAATGTACTTCTATGGTACTGCAGACAATTGGAACTCCGTAATGTTAGGTGAGAAAATCGGTGGAGACTCCTGGAACTGGTCTGCCGACTGGGCCGGAAATGGTTCGTGGCTGTTTGGTAGCACAGGCGCTATGGATTATGGATACATGGAATTTGGCTTGAGTGGCAATGCAACGGTAAAAGTTGTCGACAATGCTGTAGGTAAGACTTACAATGGAACATTTCAGTTAAACACCGAAAAGCATACGATTTCTATGACTGATGCTCCTGTGCTTCACGACCCTTCACATGACGCCATTGTTACAAAATGGGGAGAAGCACGCATCTTATCCATAGATAATGACCACCTGCAGTTGGCTGTACTCAGAGATAATTCTTCGGAAGGACCTTGCCTACTATCATTCAACTTTATCTCAGAAGATTACAAGAAGAACTGGACGCCAAAAAAATAAAAACTAATTTTTGACGTTATACAACTATAAACATTTATTCGAAAAGCCCACTAGTTCTTCTTTTTAAAATACATGTTTGGCTTGTTCGAATAACTTATAACAAGGGGCATGCTCGAGTTGGTGAGTATGCCCCCTATTAAATTAATGATGAAAAAATAGGTATGTTTCAAAGATTTTTATCAGCGATAATACTGTTGGCTTGCCTGTCAACAGCCCGAGGCAACAATATCGAACGACAAGGTAACTTTGTTACCCTGCATATAGATCAGCCAGTAGCCAATGGACCGAAGCAAGTAAGGCTACAGGTGGTTAATGACCAAACAATCCGTGTCGAGGTTACGTGTGAAGATGCTTTTCCCGTGAAGCAAAGTTTGATGATTGTTGACCAAACCAACACCCCACAATTTACCACCGAAGAACAGAGCGAAAATTTAGTTATAAGTACTAGTCGCGTGAAAGCTGTGGTGAGCAAGATTACCGGAAGAGTGCAGTTCTATGATACCACAGGTCGCTTGTTGCTCTCGGAAGCAAAGGAGCTTGGCAAGACATTCAAGCCTTTTACAGTACCTGAACGTGAAATTGGCGTGGGTACTATCACACCTGAGCAAAGCAAGGGATACACTTGGCGTACACTGTTTGACAGTCCCAAAGACGAGGCTTTCTACGGATTGGGGCAGCATCAGGCCAATGAACTAAACATGAAAGGGAAAAACGAAGATCTCTTTCAGTATAATACGAAAATAAGTGTACCCTTTGTAGTGAGTAATAAAGGCTATGGACTTCTTTGGGATACCTACTCTTATTGTCGGTGGGGAAATCCAAACGACTATCAGCAACTCTATCATACCTTCAAACTTTATGATAAAGATGGGAATCCAGGTGCATTAACTGGAACTTATAAGCAGCAAGATGGTAAAACAATAGTTCGTTCAGAGGACTCGCTTTATTATGAGAATTCAGAAGTAATCACTAACCTCCCCACACGTGATGGTTTCAAATTAAGCGGTTCGCAAGTGGTCTATGAAGGCGAGATTGAGGCTCCAACATCTGATGACTACCGATTTATCCTCTACTATGCTGGCTATATCAAGCTATTCATCGATGGCCAAGAGGTTGTGGGAGAACGCTGGCGTGCAGCTTGGAATCCCAGCTCTTACAAATTTACCTATCCTTTGACACAGGGTCGTCGTGTACCTATTCGCATAGAATGGCGACCCGATGGTGATGTTTCTTATGTTAGTCTGCGTGCGGCAATGCCACAGACAGACAGCGACCAAAACCGTCTCAGCTTTTGGAGTGAGATGAGTCGCGATATGGACTATTACTTCATTGCAGGTGACAACATGGATGACGTCATTCATGGATACCGCACTTTGACTGGCAAAGCACAAGTCATGCCTCGCTGGTCTATGGGATTCTGGCAAAGTCGTGAGCGTTATAAGAGTTCCGATGATCTACTTTCTACGCTTGGAGAGTTTAGAAAGCGTCACATTCCGGTAGACAACATCGTGCAAGACTGGAACTATTGGCCCATAGAGTCATGGGGATCGCATGAGTTTGAGGCCTCTCGATACCCTAACCCACAAGCTATGATGGATAGCATTCACCAGATGCATGGACGCTTTATGATCTCAGTGTGGCCCAAGTTCTATTGTACTACACAACACTACAAGGAACTCGACAACAATGGATGGATTTATCAGCAAGCCGTAAAAGACTCCATTTACGATTGGTTAAACTACATGGGCTCTTTCTATGATGCATATTCGCCAGATGCTCGCAGACTGTTCTGGAAACAGATGGACAATAGTCTCTACTCAAAATATAAGTTTGGCATTGATGCCTGGTGGATGGACGCGAGTGAGCCAAATGTTCGTGACTGTACGCCGATGTGGTATAGGAAAGCTTTGAGTGGACCTACTGCCTTAGGATCAAGCACTGAATATTTCAATGCCTATGCCTTAGTCAATGCAGATGCCATTTATAATGGTCAGCGTCAGGTCAACCCAAATCAGCGTGTTTTTCTGTTGACTCGAAGTGGATTTGCTGGATTGCAACGTTATAGCACGGCATCATGGAGTGGAGACATTGGCACTCGATGGGAAGATATGCGCGCTCAGATGACCGCTGGAATGAACTATTCGCTTAGTGGTATTCCATTCTGGGGCATGGATATTGGTGGATTTACCGTTGAAAACAGATACTCTAAGGCACAGCAACACTTTGATGCAACTGGAGAAGAGAACGCCGACCTAAAGGAATGGCGAGAGCTACAGACTAGATGGCACCAGTTTGGCTGCTTCGTACCACTCTTCCGCACGCATGGACAATGGCCGTTGCGTGAAGTATGGAACATTGCACCGGAGTCGCATCCTGCCTATCAGAGCATCGTCTATTATGACAAACTCCGTTATCGGCTCATGCCTTACCTTTATAGTATGGCTGGCTGGACACATTTCAAGGACTACACACTCATGCGTGCTCTGGTGATGGACTTCCCAGAAGATACTAAGGTCAACGATATCAAAGATCAGTGGATGTTTGGTCCATCATTGATGGCTTGCCCAATAGGCTATTATGGTGCACGCGAAAGACAGGTTTACCTGCCAAAGAGTTGCGGTTGGTACGACTTTTACACAGGTCAGCACATGGCTGGTGGACAGACAATCACAGTCAATGCGCCCTATGAACGCATTCCAGTGTTTGTCCCCGAAGGTGCGATCATTCCTATTGGACCCGACATGGAATGGAGCGACGAGAAACCAGCTGAGTTGATAGATCTCTACATCTATGCAGGAAAAGATGGTCAATTTGAACTCTACGAAGATGAAAACACCAACTATAATTATGAGAAAGGAGCATGCTCGACTATTCGCATCACCTATAATAATGCAACGAAGAATGTAACTTTTGATAATAGAAAAGGAAGTTTTCCTGGAATGTTACAGAAGCGTCGTTTCAACATTCACTTCATTTCGCAAACCGATTCTAAACCTCTCGACCTACAATACAACAAAGGAAAAATCGTTAAGTATAACGGAAAAGTAATGAAAGTGAGACTATGAGGAAGATAATGTTAGGTCTAATATGCCTCGTCGCAAGCCTCGTCGCAAACGCCAGAGAACGAGATTGCTTTGACAAAGGGTGGCTATTTACACTAGGAGACAATGTAAATATGTCATCTGTAGGCTATGATGACCATACTTGGAGAACGCTCAACCTACCTCATGACTGGTCAATAGAGGGCGACTTCTATGCCGGAGCTCCATCAGGAGCAGGTGGCGGTGCGCTCCCTGGTGGCATCGGTTGGTACCGTAAGCATTTTACTGTCAACCCAAAAGATAAGACCTCTCGTTATTTCATTGACTTTGATGGCGTTTATATGAACTCCACCGTCTACTTGAACGGGCACATACTCGGAACGAGGCCATACGGATTTATAAGTTTTCGCTATGAGCTCACACCTTATCTAAAGCCCAACGGAGACAATGTAATAGCCGTCAAGGTAGACAATAGCCAACAGCCAAATTGTCGATGGTACAGCGGTAGTGGCATCTATAGACATGTATGGATTATCAAGACAAACCCAGTGCACATTGCTCATTGGGGCACCCAAGTGGTATCAACTGTTGATTTGGACAAGGGAACTGGTACTATCGATGTCGCTGTGACAATGGCTAACGCTTCGGGAAAGCTTCAGCACGTGAAATTACGTACAACGGTTTTAGATACGAACGGCCATGCGGTTGCTACAAAAACTACTGCATCACAATTGGACGATAGTGCCACGGTTAATCAAAAGTTATCTGTTGCCCATCCAAAACTTTGGCAACTTGACAATACCTGCATGTATAAGGTTAAGGCAGAGGTGCTTAGTGGAAGTCGAGTCTTAGACGATTATACCACAGATACTGGCTTTCGTTCATTCCACTTCGATGCAGCAACCGGCTTCTCACTCAATGGAAAGCCAACGAAAATTAACGGCGTTTGCCTCCATCACGACCTAGGCTGCCTGGGTGCAGCCATCAATGAGGACGCACTTTGGCGACAACTTCGTATGATGAAGGATATGGGAGCTAATGCCATTAGGTGTTCACACAATCCTCCCGCACCAGAACTGCTGAACATATGTGACACCATGGGGCTACTTGTAATGGATGAGGCATTCGACGTTTGGCACAAGCAAAAGACCCGATACGACTATGCACTCAACTTTGACGAATGGTATGAGCGTGACTTAACCGATATGTTGCTGCGCGATCGCAACCACCCGAGTATTTTCTTGTGGAGTATTGGAAATGAAGTGTTGGAACAATGGACACATCAGGCGGACTCAACACTAACATTAGAACAAGCAAACACCATACTCAATCTACCGCGAGATGCCTCCATGTTAGCAAAAGACGGAGTCATCAGCTTCAACCAGCAACTCACTACACGACTAGCAGACATCGTTAAAAGATTGGATAGGTCCCGCCTAATCACAGCTGGGTGCAACGAACCATCGCCCAACAATCATCTCTTCCGTAGCGGCTCGATTGATGTCATCGGATTCAACTACCACAATCCATGGGTCAAGGATGTTCCTAAAAACTTCCCCGGTAAACCATTCCTCATGACAGAGACTGTTTCTGCTTTAGCGACCCGCGGCTATTATAAGATGCCAAGTGACTCCATCTTTGTTGGTCCTAGGGAGTGGTGGATTCCCTATACCGATCCTTCTTTCAGCTGTTCTTCTTATGATAACATGCACGTGGGTTGGGGAAATACCCATGAAGAAACTTTGGACATGGTTAAACATACGCCTCATTGTGCCGGTCAGTTCATTTGGACAGGCTGGGATTACATCGGCGAACCTACCCCATTCACCTTCCCTGCGCGCAGCAGCTACTTCGGTATTGTGGACTTAGCCGGTTTCCCCAAAGACGTTTATTATCTCTATCAAAGTGAGTGGACAGACCGCCCAGTACTTCATCTCTTCCCACATTGGTCATGGATTGAGGGTCAGACTGTAGATATGTGGTGCTATTACAACAAAGCAGACGAAGTCGAACTTTTCATTAACGGTAGATCTCAGGGGATAAGGAAAAAGCAAAACGATCGCGAATACCATGTAATATGGCGTGTGACCTTTGAGCCTGGCGAGGTTAAGGCGGTTGCGAGACGCAATGGCAGCGTTGTAAGTGAGCAAGTAATCAAGACCGCAGGAGTACCGACGCAGATTCGATTGGTTCCAGACAAAACGCAGATTAATGCCGATGGAAGTAGCCTAGCGTTTGTGACGGTGGAAGTAACAGATGACAATGGAAATGTATGTCCATGGGCAGATAACGATATTCAATTCTCAGTCACAGGCGGAGCACAGATAGCCGGTGTTGATAATGGAAGTCAGTCGTCAATGGAGAGTTTCAAAGCCAACCATCGAAAGGCTTTCAACGGGAAATGCATAGTAATGATTCAGTCGGCGAATATACCTGGAGATGTCACAATGACTGCCAAGTCTGTAGGTTTGAAAAATGCTGAAACCACCATTCATCAAAAATGAACGGTTAGAAACAAATAACAAGTGAGCATGAAAAGGAATATGAAGGTGTCCATCAAGAGCGGTTTTGAAAACTTGCTCCTGATAGCAATTATCGTGGCTGGTAGTCTATGTATGGGTGCGTGCGATAAGAGTGACAAGACTCAGATTTCTGAGGCGGCTCAACCATTTGCTGATACTTACTTCAATTGGCAGTTCCCTAAAGCTGTCAGTTATTGTACACCTGAGTCTCGGCAATGGCTCAGTTATTTGTCCTCTCAAGTCAACCAACAGGATGTGGACACACTTCGCGCCATGACAGAAGGAGCTCGTTGCGAGATAGATGGCATCGATATAGCCGACGATGACACCACAGCAACAATAACTTTACAGGTTCATCATTACCTCAGTATGGACACCTTGGGTCAGACGGGTAACGTTATCGAGAAATCCAAGTTTCTGATTCCAATGGTGCGCAGGAATAGTGAATGGAAGGTTAGCCTTTCTTCGCCGTTGCGAGCAGAAAAAGAATGAGACGAAAATGGCATTTCGTCATCTATCAAGAAAAAATAATGGAAATGCCAAAGTTAGCGGATTAGCTCTAGCTTTTACCCAAGCGTAGCAGATACCCAAGCTTATAGAGATTGAAAATCCATAAAGAGGGGGAAGTGGACAGAAGGTTCTGCTTCCACCTCTTTTTGTTTATATCGTAAATTCCAAGTATTACTCGACGGCAGAAAGAATTACAACTAAGTGCTATATCCAGAAGTTTTGAATAGCCTTGAAGGTCCTTTCTATACTCCCAAAGCGTCTGCAAACCTTCCTCTGTCTTGGCAACAAAATGTGTATTAGTTTCGTAATCAAAGAAACCAATTGGTGCATCAATATGTGTGATCATTATGTCGGCTTGTTGTAGATGCTTGCCAAGCAGCACATCTTCATAACCATATTTTACGAAACGATTATCTAGCGGATACTTCAACATGAGTTCTCGCCGAATCATCAGATTACAAATATTAAAGCTTTGATATGGAGTCTGTTGACGATCAGCGACTTGATGATGTGGCGCTGCATGTCGTTCGTACAACCAGCGTAAGTTGTCTTTGGGTCCAGGCATCATCTTATAGCCTCCATAACAAACCTCAACAGGTTGTGAATTGACGAATTTCTTTAAATACTCATCATCTATTACCTTTCCATCTCCATCAATAAAAAGCAACCATTCACCCCTAGCTTGTGTGACTAAAAAGTTTCGAATAGCTGCGCGTCCGATGTTTTCACCATACAAAACATAGCGGCTGTTTGGTTCGTTATTGATAGACTGATTAGCTGCAATGACCTTTTGGTCTGTAGATCCATCATCAGCCACAACAACTTCCCATGTCAAGTCATCTATTGTAAATGCCTGAAGAGTCAATGAGTGCACTAATTCGATACACACATCATTGTGGGTTGGGATGAGGATGGATAGCAGCATTTGTTTGTTTATAAAAATATTAAATGAGAAAAAGATGAAGACATTAAGTTCTAAAGCTCGGAATGCACAGGCAGTGATGAAAAAAAGGGAGGAACAAAAGATGAAAATGAATAATGTTTCAGTATATTAACGAGCAATCAAACATTCTCAACGTCTCCTGTTTATCACTCATATCATCTTTTCATTCTTTCATATTTTCATCTATTCATATTAGAATTGAGCTTTGCTCGGAGATATTTCCCCGTGATACTCTCCTTGCATTGAGTAATCGTTTCAGGTGTACCTGTACAAACAATATTACCACCACGGTCACCACCATCAGGGCCAAGGTCAATCACCCAATCCGCACACTTGATGACATCAAGGTTATGTTCGATGACGATAATGGTGTGTCCACGTTCAATCAAGGCCTCAAAGGCATGCAAGAGACGAGTGATATCATGAAAATGAAGTCCAGTCGTCGGTTCGTCGAAGATAAACAGCGTCGGCTCTTGTTTTTCCTGTCCAATGAAATAGGCCAATTTCACACGCTGGTTTTCTCCACCAGATAGTGTCGAAGAGTTCTGACCGAGTTTGATATAGCCCAGACCGACATCCTCCAATGGTTGCAGTCGATTGACGATAGCTTTTTGACCATGTTCGCCGAAGAACGCCAAGGCCTCAGAGACAGTCATATTGAGCACATCGTTAATGTTCTTTCCCTCAAAGCGTACGTCGAGGACATCCTGCTTAAAGCGCTGTCCGTGACAGACTTGGCACTCCAATGTCAGGTCGGCCATGAACTGCATCTCCACTGTAATGAGGCCAGCTCCCTTACATTCCTCACATCGCCCTCCCTCGGCATTAAATGAGAAGTACTGTGGCGAGAATCCTAACTGTTTAGCTAAAGGCTGTTCCGAATATAACTGTCGTATGGCATCATAAGCCTTCAAGTATGTTGCGGGGTTGGAACGGGTGCTCCTTCCGATTGGGTTCTGGTCGACGAACTCTACATGTTTCACGGTTCTCCAGTCGCCCTCAATAGACAGATACTCGCCCGGAGCATCGCACACTTCATCAAGTTTGCGCTTGATCACAGGATACAGAATGCCCTTCACAAGACTCGACTTGCCAGAACCGGACACACCGGCCACCACAGTTAGAACATTGAGAGGAAACTCTGCACTTACTCCACGAAGGTTATTCATGCGGCATCCGTTGAGTATGATCGACTCATTCCAAGCCCGACGAGAAGTAGGCACGGCAATCTGTTCGGTGCCTGTGAGGTATTTTATAGTGTAACTACGAGGATATTGATCCATCAAGTCAGTGTCAACCTTAGCTCCCTGACGTTGGCTCTCAGGCAGAGGACCCTCATAAACGATCTCACCTCCATTGGTTCCGGCATCTGGCCCTATATCGATGAGCCAGTCGGCAGCCCTCATAATCTCTTCATCATGCTCTACTACGATAACCGTATTACCTATTTGCTGCAACTGTTTCAGTACACCAATGAGACGATCTGTATCGCGGCTGTGCAGTCCGATACTAGGTTCATCAAGTATATAGAGGCTTCCCACCAGAGAAGAGCCAAGCGATGTCGAAAGGTTGATTCGCTGACTCTCGCCTCCAGAAAGTGTGTTGCTAGGACGGTTGAGCGTAAGATAGTCAAGTCCCACATCACAAAGGAAATGCAAACGAGAACGAATCTCTGTGAGAAGTCGTCTTGCGACCTCAGTCTCATGTTCGGTGAGTTCTAGTCGATCAAACCACACGGTAAGGTTAACTATGGGAGTTGCTGTGATATCGGAGATACTTCGGCCACCGATTTTCACCCATTGGGTCTCCTTTTTTAATCGTGTTCCTTGACAATCAGGGCACACTGTCTTGCCCCGATAGCGGCTCATCATCACACGGTATTGTATCTTGTACTGGTTCTCCTTGACCATTTGGAAGAAGGAGTCAATACAAACGCTATCAGCACAGAGCTCCCCATTCTTTTTCCTTTCTGAAGGAAGGCCATGCCAAAGCATATCCTTTTCCTTCATAGAAAGTTCCATATAAGGCTTGAAGATTGGGAAATCATCCGCCTTTGCTCGCCTACAGAACTCGTCTTGCCAGTTCTTCATCTTGTCTCCGTGCCAACATTGTACGCAACCATCATAGACGGAGAGTGTCGAGTTGGGAATAACGAGCTTTTCACTGATGCCAATCACATTACCGAAGCCCTCGCAAGTGGGACAAGCCCCAAGTGGAGAGTTGAACGAAAACATATTGTCATTGGGTTCCTCAAATCTAATTCCATCAGCTTCAAAGCGAGAGGAGAAATCATAACTGATGTTGCTTGGCAAAAAAATCAGTCGGCAAGCGCCGTCGCCCTCATACATAGCGGTCTCAACAGAGTCAACCAATCGAGCAATGACATCCTTTTCTTGCGACACGCTTAAACGGTCAATCACAAGATAGATGGGCTTGGTGGACTTCGGTTGATCGGGGAAGTCCTTAGCATCCAAGATATCTTCGATGCGCAATATCTCCTCTCCGACCATGATTCTTGTATATCCTTCCTGAAGGTCCATCTCCAATTGCTTCTCCAATGAACGTCCTTCGACGATATGGAGTGGAGCAAGAATCATGTATTTTGTACCTTCAGAATATTGACTCACCTCAGCAATGATATCCTCCATGGAGTGCTTTTTCACTTCCTGACCCGACACAGGTGAGTAAGTCAGACCTATCCTTGCAAAGAGCATTCGCAGATAATCATAGATCTCAGTAGAGGTACCAACGGTGGATCGTGGGTTGCGCGCAATGACCTTTTGTTCGATGGCGATGGCAGGTGGTAAACCCTTAATGAAGTCCACTTCGGGTTTCTTCATGCGGCCAAGAAATTGTCGCGCATAACTTGACAAGCTCTCAACATATCGCCGTTGTCCTTCGGCATAAAGAGTATCAAATGCAAGAGAAGACTTTCCTGATCCAGAAACGCCAGTAATTGTAACGAATTGGTTACGAGGGATTCGCAGACTTACATTCTTTAGATTATTTGCCCTTGCACCTTTAACCTCTATATGTTTTGCATCCATGCTCAAATCGTGTCTGATTAATCAGACAAAATTACAAAGAATAATTGGGAAAGGTATATGAACAAGTTGTTTTATTTTCAACAGACAAGGTTCCTATATAAGTCATGGTTTCCAGTTTTTTACGGAGAAAGGATTACTCTAAAACAGTCATAATCACTGATAACTCAAACCAATTCCTTTCCACATGATTGAGAAGAAGTCACAATGTTGTTGTGGTAAGAATCTTACTTACACACCATTCACAATAAAGACAAAAGCCATATTGTGCATAAGCGATATAAAACAATAATTCAGGGGAAAGAATAATGAAGTAAATGAGCTATCTCAAAAGAAACAAAGCTACCTTCTCAAAGCCTTACGCAAAGAGAAATAAAGCTCTTCCTGCATTCGAAAGAGGAACCACGAACGGTGGAAAGGAACATAGCCGAACTTCCAACGGAGTTTTGGAGATAGTCTTCTGACATTAATTGATGCCCAGGCAAGACGGATTTGATGAAGGGCCTCAGCAGAGTCGATGGGAGAAAGAGTATGTCTATGACGAAACCACAGCATATATAGGTCTATGATATTGAGCCAGCGGTGACGCTCATAAACATCACGAATATCTCTGGAAACCATCATTCTTCGAAGTGTCATAGACATACTCTGATTAGCTTTGAGGTAGTCAAAACGTCGCAAGGAGAAAGCATGTGAAGTAGAGTCGGCTCGCTGGCGATAGTAATACGTTCCTTCGCACTGACGCACTTCACGAGAAGCAAGATAGTGAAGCCGTGTAGTATTATCGTCACTGAAGGCATGGGCTGACTCGTCATAAGGGTAACGATGGTGAATTTCCGCCTTTACCATATACACTCCATGTATCTTCCATGTGAGTGATCGTACGAAAGCCTCATGCCCTGAAAGTACTTCGAAAGGTTCCATGTCAAACTCTTCTTGCCGCGAAGAAGAATAGTAATAGATTGTATGAAACAATACCGAGTCAGTTGCAGGGTACTTATCGAAGGTCCTTACACCCTCTTCCAAACAATGACGATCCATCCAATCGTCGCTGTCAAGGAAACCAATATATCGCCCACGCGCCTTGGTCAACCCTTGGTTGCGTGCATGAGCTTGCCCCCTGTTTGTTTCAAGAGCAATGACTTCCACTCTCTGATCTCGGTCTTCGTACTCGCGAAGAATGGCCAAAGAACCGTCCGTGGAGGCATCATCAATACAAATGATTTGAATATTGCTTAATGTCTGTCCCAACAGAGAGTCCATACATTGCCGCAGATATTGCTCCGTGTTGTAGACTGCTACAAGTATCGTCACTTCACACTCAACCATTTCAATCCTCCTTATGATTGCGGTGAAGTTTGCGCTCCACTCGTTGCACCAAAACAGCCCAAAGATTTGATTTAGAATGAAGTATCTGCACGGAGATCGCTGCGGATACTAAGAAAAGAAGAAAGCCGACTACCCAATACGACACACCTGTCAACAGATGTGTCACTAAGCAAGTCACGATGCCTAAAGGGAGTAAGATAAGCGTATAAAGACGTACGGTATTGGATATGCGATATTGGTATTTCCACCGTGCAAAGAAATAGACGACCACTAAGTTGATGATTCCAGCAATAGCTAGTCCAATACCTGTGCCGAAAAGTCCCCACTGTTGATAACCCACAATCACAAGCAAGGCAAAGGCCAAGTCATACACTGTCTCAAGAAAAAGATAGCCGTGTGAGTCTCCCCGAGATAGGGCAATATATTCGACAGGCAATGTTAAGGCACGAAAATACATGGCTATCGCAGCAACCTTCATCATGCTGAGCACCGGTAAAAACTTACCACTGTACAGTAAAGGCAAAAGCACAGGGAGTGCCACCATAAAGAAAACGATGATCGGCGACACCAAAAGGAGTGATACTTCTATCTGGTGATTGACCGTCCGATTAAGCTGAGGACCAAGCTGACTGATGCCAGACAATCGTGGAAAATAGTCGGTCTCCATGGCCGAAAAAACCATTCCAGCATAGGTCATTGTCATCACATAACCAGCATTATAAAGTCCTACCACATAAAGTTGACCCGTGTGATTGAGGAAAGTACGTACAAGAAACTCAGCTCCACTACCCAAAATACCTGCCAACACAAAAGCAACGCCAAGCCTAATCATGCCCTCTCCACGGCGGATGTTTACCCTCGAAAAGGAGAACGAAGGTTTGAAGAGACGATAAGAATAACTAATGGTGAGAAGACACTGCACCAATGCTAGTATTATCAAGGAGGGAACAATACCCGATTGACCGAAGAAATAGTAGATGGGAACGCTACAAACAAGGGCCAAAATCACATTATAGACACTGACAACGGCTAATCGTCGCAATTGTCGTGCACCTTTGAGAATAGCTGTTTCGCCGCCAGTGATGGCTATAAGGGCAATTACAGGCGAGAGCAAGACGAAGTGAAGCGTATGATTACCCCAAGTGAAAGTCCAATCACTAAGCCATGGACTAAGCACGATACATACCACCATACCGAGCAAAGCAGTAATAAGACTCCATGAACGAATAAGACTTATCGCCGCGTTAAGCTGGTCATTGTTCTCGGTATTGTAAGCCTCCGACACATTTTTTACCGCACTCATCGGAATGCCAAAGTTCGTGGAGTCGGAAACTAACTTAATTGTGGAATTAAATAGCGACATCAATCCCATACCATCTGGCCCTAATATCATGGCCACTAGCTTGTTGCGAACGACACCAACAAGGATATTCAGTCCCTGAACACCACCGAAAAGACCAGTGTATTTCAGTATATGGGAATAGCTATCGTCTTTTTCTTGTTTTTCCACCATTAGCTAACGGATTATCGAAACATTTATTATCTTTGCATTATGAAATTAAGCATCATTATCCCCGTTTATCAAGTGGCTGGCACGCTGTCTCGTTGCTTGGATAGCTTGTCTGATCAATCGTTTCGTGATTGGCAAGCCATACTTGTGGACGATGCCTCTAGTGATGGCAGCGCTAACATTTGTGATGAGTATGTAAAGCGTGATCACCGCTTTCAAGTAGTGCACCTTCGTCGCAATTCAGGCTTGAGCGCAGCGCGCAACGTAGGTTTGGAGAAGGCACGAGGGCAATATATTACATTTGTCGATAGTGACGACTATATCGCAGATGACAGCCTAAAGACGCTCTTTGAGATCCTAGCTACGCACCCTGATTACGATCTTCTCGAATATCCAGTTTATGAGCATTACGGGTCGAGCAAAATCCATCTTCTCCAGTTTCAGCGTCGTGAATATAGTGACCCACTGGCTTATTGGCTCGAGGGCAAGGCATATCTTCATGCCTATGCGTGGAACAAGATTTATCGTAAGGAAGTATTTGACAAGGTAAAGTTCCCTGAGCGACGCAACTTTGAAGACATCTACACTCTACCGTCAATTCTCCGCAATTGCCATATGATGGCCACAACGGATGTGGGACTGTATTATTACTGCTACAATCCAGAGGGTATCACACAAAAAGCCACGACCAATGATCTTACCCATCTGCTTAGTGCTCACATTCGGGCATTGCGTCAAATCATTGCCGCACTGAAGAGACGGCGCCACGACAAAGGTCTTTCCGCCCTTTTACCTGCCTATTATGAGCAGGTGCTTAACATACAGTTAGACGTCTATCATGCTTGTGGTAGACTCTCCAAAGATTTCCCTATTCTTCACTATCGTAATACATTGAAGCTCAAACTGCTTCATTTTCTAGGACTAAAACGCTTATGCCAACTCCACAAAATATTCCGTTATCGCCACTGATTAGCTTCGTTGTCACGACTTACAATCTATCGGCGGACATGCTGATGGAGTGTCTAAATAGCATTTTCAGCCTCTCTCTGAGTCGTGAAGAGCGAGAGATCATCCTTGTTGACGACGGAAGCGACCTCTCTCCTTTGGACGAAATGACTGATGTGCGCGATGAACTCATTTACCTGCGGCAACCTAACCAAGGTCTCTCTGTAGCACGAAATATGGGATTACGCTGTGCATCGGGAAAGTATGTACAGTTCATCGATGGTGACGATTACCTTATCCAAGCCCCTTATGAACATTGTCTTGATATTATAAGATATCGAGAGGCTGACATGGTGTTGTTCTATGAGACTCAAAAAAAGCAGTCTGAGGTATCGTTTTTTTACGATGGTCCCGTCTCCGGGGTGGCTTATATGCATCAGAACAACCTCCGTGCATCTGCTTGTGGATACATCTTCCGTCGTGCCATTCTTGGTTCATTGCGTTTTACCCCAGGCATTCTCCATGAGGATGAGGAATTTACTCCTCAGCTCATGCTGCGCGCTGAGAAAATATATACTACAAAGGCAGAAGCTTATTTCTATCGCAAACGAGAAAACTCCATCATGGAGCGTCAGGACAATAGGCACACCGCAAAACGGCTGAACGATATGATTGGCATCATTCTCCACCTCAAAGACTTGGCAGAAGTCGCACCTGAGATAGACCGCGTTGCCCTTGGTAGGCGTATCGCGCAGCTATCCATGGACTACCTCTACAACACTATCCGCCTCACACGCAGCCACAAGCATCTCATGGAAGCAATAGAGACATTACGCAAACATGGTCTCTTCCCACTGCCAGACAAGAGATATACCAAGCGCTATTTCACTTTCCGACGACTTGTCGGCAATGCCTTGGGACGGCGCATACTCATTGCAACTATCAGATAAGCTAAGTCAAAACGGGTATTCCATAACCCTATTACCCTACCATCAATGAAAATCCTCCTTCTTGGTGAATATAGCAACGTCCATGCTACACTAGCAGCGGGACTTCGTCAGCTTGGTCACGAAGTAACGGTTGCCAGTAACGGTGACTTCTGGAAGAGCTATCCACGTGATATAGACTTAGCAAGGCAATACGAAAAGATGGGGGGATTAAAACTGATTGGTAAACTCTGGAGTAACCGCAACCTTCTTCAAGGCTATGATGTGGTACAGCTTATCAATCCCATGTTTGTCGAACTTCGCGCCGAACGTATCCTACCCCTCTACCGATGGCTACGTCGTCATAACGGAGAAGTCTTGCTTGGAGCTTTCGGCATGGACTATTTCTGGGTGTCGGAAAACATGAATCGTAAGCCACTAAGATATAGCGATTTCAATATTGGCAACAAACTTAGACATACTACTGATGCTAAGAGAGAAGAGCAAGACTGGCTTGGCACTGCCAAGGAACGTCTCAACCGCATCATAGCCGAGGACTGCGATGGTATTATTGCTGGCCTCTACGAATATTGGGCCATCTACAATCCCATCTTCCCGGACAAAACATCATTCATTCCCTATCCCATTATCCCAAAATCGGGTGCTACCGTCCGACCAAGAAATGCCGGCGACCCCTTGCACATTTTCATTGGCATCAGCCGTGGAAGAAACGAATATAAGGGAACGGACATCATGTTGGCGGCAGCCAAGGCGATAGAAGAACGCCACCCTGACCTTGCAAAACTTACTATTGCTGAGGGTGTACCATTTAGCGAGTACGTTGAGATGATGAATAGTTCTGATTGCATTCTCGACCAACTTTACAGTTATACGCCATCTATGAACGCGCTCGAAGCCATGAGTAGAGGAATCATCTGCGTGGGTGGAGGAGAACCAGAGAATTATGAAATCCTAGGCGAAAAGACGCTCAGACCTATCGTTAACGTACAGCCAAACTATGAGAATGTATACCAAACATTGGAAGAACTTGCCCTCCATCGTGAGCTCTTGTCTGACCTTCAGGCACAAAGCATTGAATATATTCATCGCCATCATGACTATATCAAGGTGGCACAACAATATCTTGACTTCTATTTGACCCATGGCAAGGGTGTATAAATATAAATGTGTGGGTTGTGGCTATGAAACTGAGGTATACGAGGGACACGGCTTCATGGGTCAACATATCGTCATGGTGAGCTGCCCTGACTGCCGCACTATTCAACCTTTGGTGGTCGGTGGTGTTATTGGCGATGCTGCACCATCATTCCAAGGACTTGCCAATAGACTCTGTCTGCAATGTGGAAGCAAAAATATTATTGAATGGAATGGTCATACTTGTCCACGTTGTGGGAAGAAAATGGTTCCAACAAATGATGTAAAGTTCTGGGCATAAGCGCCTTTTTATTGAGAAAATCAGCAACGAAAAGTGATGCAACACATTGTGAAGTTGCATGCAATTAATGCCGAACTGCATAAAGTTATTTGCAAAAAATATTGTGGAAAACCACTTCGGATTACTCATTATCCATGGATGAAATAACCCCAAAAAAGCATTGTCTTTGTCATTGGTGTCCTTTGGAAGTGTGATTAATATGGTTTGGCACTGCGATTGATGCTCAAACGCACCGCGTTTAATGCCTAATCACAACGCGAAAGGATAGTAACCGCAGTGCCGTTACTATCCTTTCGCGTGGGCAATTCGTTGCCCTATTAATAAAGTCGTAATGCTTTGATTGTCGCGATGCAGCGATTATTAATTAAAAAACAACCTCATCACTGATTTCCTCTGCCTCAAATTCGAGGTCCTCGGGGTTCTCCTCATAGGTGGTACGATAACTTTCCTCTGTAAGTTTGTCTTCATCAAAGACCTCGTCATCGTCCTCTTGTTTGTCGACCTCTTCTATCAGGTCATCTTCTTCGCTATCTACTATCTCCACCTCGTCGAGTTCTTCGTCGCCTTCATCAAGATCTCTGAAGTTAGCGAATTTTGGTTTTGGAAGTTCAATCTCAGGTTTCTCCTTGGCAAAGATAGCTTCCACCCACGTACCTTTGGAGATTTCAAGAACCTCGCAACCATCCTGCAGCTTGGCTTCATAAAGCCCTCCAGGCTTGTGAAGTCTGTCTTTTGGAAGAGTTGTAGTAGAAATATCAAAGCCGGTCTCAATGATGTCTCGAGTAGCTTGCGATAGTGATTCCCAACCACCACCAAAGTTGCGGTCAAGTACTTCTATGAGTTTTGAGGCTGAGATATGGCGAATGTTCTCATAAGAGAGGTCTGTCACCCTAAGGATGGGTATCTTCTTGATGGCCACTTTCTGCTTATCGCCATCGCCCATGCGCACTTCTCCTATCTTAAAGCCGCGAGCTTCATACTTACTGATGACCTCGGGCTTATTAACTTTGACCTCTTCGAGTTGGAATGCACTTCTGATAATCTCAATGTACCTGCGTATGTTATCCTTCAGATCGGCGTCTTTTTCGGCAGCCTCCCATAAGCGGAACACGTCATTTTCCTGAATATCCCACACGCTACTCTTAGTCAACGTCTTTAGTGTGATGTTCTTTTTTGCTTTCATTTTAGTTCATGATATGTGTTGCAAAAGTAATAACAAAATCGTAATTGGCAAACATTTATTATCCTTTTTTAGGCCAATCAAGAAATAGTTATGACCCAAAAAGTACTAGATTGAATAATTTGCCTATATTTGCAACACTAATCTCACTTCTTATTATTTTTTATGCGGTACTCGACTTTAATCAATCGGCTAATTGGTATCATTGCTTTAATAAGTTTAGGTCAAGCTGTTTCAGCTCAGCCGGGGTTTGGACAATCCAAACTTTGGAATGAGGGGTGGCTGTTTCGTGAAGCAGATGACTCAGCAGCCATTGCTGTAAACTTCGACGACTCCGGCTGGAGAAAGATTGATTTGCCCCATGACTGGTCGGTGGAGCACCCACTGTCACCTGACCAAGCCTCATGTACCGGCTACCTGCCAGGAGGAATTGGTTGGTATAGAAAGCACTTCCGTACCAATCTCAGCGATGCCAACCAGAAGCTATACGTCTATTTCGATGGGATCTATAGTCGTTCCAAAGTCTATCTTAACAGCCATTTGCTAGGCTATAGACCCAATGGTTTTTCCTCGTTCTGTTATGATTTGACACCCTATTTTAACCGTGACGGAGATAATGTTTTGGTTGTTAGAGCTGACCATAGCCAATCAGCTGATACCCGATGGTATTCAGGTTCAGGAATTTATCGCGATGTATGGTTGGTGAAAAGCAGCACGACACATTTCGCATTATGGGGTAACACTTGGGCGCTGAAATCGCTAAGGAAAAGCAACGCCGATGTCACATTCTCTTTGGAGGTTAAGGATCCTGTGGCAGGACTGTCAGCGAAAGTGGACTTAACGGATGCCAAAGGCAACGTTGTATCAACCCGAAGGGTAAGCATTAACAAGGCAGGTCGAGCACAAATAGCACTTACTGTCAAGCGAGCACAGCTTTGGTCCACGACAACCCCATACTTATATAAAGCACATGTAAGTCTAGTTCATAACGGAAAGGAGATTGACAGTGACGTGATGAATGTGGGATTACGCACGCTAAAGTGGGATGCCAACAGTGGATTTGCACTCAATGGTCAGCAAATGAAAGTGAAAGGCGTTTGTCTCCATGAAGATGCTGGAGTACTGGGCAACGCTGTTCCACGTTCCGTATGGGAGAGACGTCTCAGTGAATTGAAAGCCATCGGAGTAAATGCAATACGTATGAGCCACAACCCTCATGCCTCGTTGATTTATGATCTCTGTGACAAGCTCGGGTTGCTCGTCATGGATGAGGCTTCCGACGAATGGGAATTTCCAAAGCGTAAATGGCTTGAGGGATGGAATGTAGGCGTGCCTGGATTTCAAGGAGCATCCGACTTCTTTAACGATTGGATTGATCGAGACGTGCGCGACATGGTGCGCCGTGATCGTCGACATGCAAGTATTTTCATGTGGAGCATAGGCAATGAAGTGGATTATCCTAATGATCCATACTCCCATCCCATCCTCAACGGCAACGATATCTCCCAACCAATGTACGGAGGATATAATCCCAAGGCTCCAAATGCAGAGCGTATAGGCAAAATTGCCAAACGTCTCGCTGCAGTGGTAAGAAGCGAAGACACTTCGAGGCCAGTGACTGGGGCACTCGCAGGAGTCGTGATGAGTAACGAGACAGAGTATCCCGAGGCTGTCGATGTTGTGGGCTACAACTATACCGAAAACCGTTACACCATGGATCACGAACGCTATCCCAATCGCATCATCTATGGGTCGGAAAACCGTCATGACCTCCCTGCTTGGAAAGCCGTCAGAGATAATGACTTCATTTTTGGCCAATTCCTCTGGACTGGCATAGATTACTTGGGTGAAAGTGGCCGCTGGCCGTCGCGAGGATCTCAGCCAGGGTTACTTGATTTCGGAGGGTTTCGCAAGCCACTAGGATGGTGGCGTGCCTCATTATGGAGTGATAAGCCAATGGCTTACTTAGGTAGTTATCCCATTTCGTCACGCAACCATAATGGCACCAACCGTAGAGATGACAACGGGGCCCCTTCAATATATGCAGAAGATTCGTGGAACTATGATGCCGGACAAACTGTTCGGGTAGTGTGTTATACCAACCAACCACAGGCACGGTTGCTGTTAAACGGAAAGATTGTAGGAGAAACAAAGCAAAAAGATGACGAAACGGGCATTATATATTGGGACATCCCTTATGGTTCCGGCACGCTCTTGGGTGAAGCTTTGGATAAAAACGGGAAGGTAGCCTCTACTTACCAGTTGCAAACTAGTGGTCGTCCCTACGCCCTCAAGGCGCGTCTACTGAATGCGGATAATGACTTCTATCAGCTCGAAGTTACTGTAGTTGATGAACAGGGCATCACAGTAAAGTTGGCAGACAACGAGATTGGTTGTGGCGTTATGGGCAATGGGCGGCTTATGGGCATGGAGAACAGTGACAGTCGAGACACCAGTGACAAGTCAGACTTCCGTGAACGTGCGCATAATGGAAAACTCATAGTCTATGTAAAAGGCGGATCAGGTGTAAGGTTTATATCTCCCTTACTTGCCGGTTGTTCGCTAAGCTTTGAATAAGAAAAAATCACAAACATAGGATAAAGAACTTCCCAAGCGTTCTTGCTCAAAAGTTTCTTGAGCAAGATTACAACCTCACAACTTGAGATTTGACAAAATTTTTGGGCAGAAAGATGAATTCCAATATTGGACACTGACCTTTCTGCCTTATTCTATAACCTTTGCGGCAATGATGCGCACATCTTCCATCGGACGGTCAAATTCATTTGTAGGTACATAATCAATGTCCCGTACGACGTCCATGCCTTCTACGACCTCGCCGAAGACAGTATACTGGCCATCAAGATGCGGTGTACCCCCATGTCTCATATAGTAGTTCCGTATATCGGTAGTGAGTTGCACTTTACCCTCCGTATTCTCATCCAGCCGCTGTTGTGCACGGTTTAAGCCATTGGTAGTCATCACTGAGCCATAAACGATGTAGAATTGTGACGCTGATGACTCTCTTTCCGGATTGACACTATCCCCCTCTCGCGCTGCTGCCAGTGCCCCACGCTTATGGAAGAACTGTGGAAAATGTATCTCAGCAGGTATTCTATAACCCAAGTCATAGCTACCCACATCGTCTCCTTCCTTTGCATGACGGGTTGTTGAGTCACCTGTTTGAATCATAAAGTCGGAGATTACACGATGCCAGAGATTACCATCGTAATACCCCTTTCGTACAAGTTTTAGGAAATTATCGCGATGATGGGGTGTCTCATTGTATAGTTCGACTACAATACGTCCCTTTGTAGTGAGTAGTTCTACGCGGGGACGAGCCTGCGAGGTGTCTGCCACTACTTTTGAAGTATCTGTTTGAGCCGACATTGGGAGATGAAGAAGGAACATAAAGAGGAGTGATAAAAACGCTTTCATTTTGTTGTTTGTTATGAATTTTGGGGCTCACGAAAGGCGCAGCAGCACTGACATTTATCATGTCTGGAGAAATAGATTATTTTCCCAAGAAACCAAACATACAATGATTACGTCGCCTTGTATGATTCACCGACAACCGTCGGCATTTGCGATGGTAAAGTTAGAAAATAATCTCGGAATTGTATAGAAAATCCTTAAAACTATTAATTTTTAATATAAATTAGGCGACCATACGTAAAAACCTTTGTCAATTAAGATAAAAGATATAAATTTGCATAGAAGTAATAACCCCTTTTCAACTTAATAACTGAAGGAATCGCCAAGGCTTAATTATCTTGTGACGATCTGCAAAGAACTATTTAAAACATCATGAACAAGAAAATTCTTATACCGTTGATATTGGTAATATTGCTGCTGCTGGGTGGCTTGGCTTGGCTTTACTATAACTTAGACAGGCAGAAGCAGGATAATAAAGCGATGGTTGAACTGGCAGACCTAGACAAGAAGGAGATGGAGAACCAGTATCAGCAATTCGCTGACCAATATAGCGAAATGAAAACACAAATCAACAACGACTCCATCGTAGCCCAGTTGACACGTGAACAGGAGCGTACACAGCAACTACTCAAAGAACTTCGCGACACAAAGAGTACCGATGCTCGTGAGATCACACGACTAAAAAAGGAATTGGCGACTGTACGTTCCGTCTTGCGTAGCTATGTCGTTCAGATTGACTCACTCAACCGTCTCAACCAAAATTTGACACAAGAAAACACCCGTATTCGTGGGCAATATGAGGAAGCCAACAAGCAGATAGTTGGCCTAAGCACCGAGAAACAGAGTCTTTCTGAGAAGGTTGCTATTGCTGCTCAACTCGATGCCATAGGGATCAACCTCACCGGACTAGACAAACGCAACAAGAAAACCTCCTCGTTAAGAAAGACCAAATCCCTGCAGGTGGACTTTTCATTGGCTAAAAATGTTACCGCTCAAAGTGGAATGAGGACTCTCTATGTGCGAATCAACACACCAACAGGTGCTTTGCTTGGTGGCGGGGGCACATTCCCTTATGAGAACAAAGATTTGGAATGCTCTGCCAAACGCACAGTCGAATACACTGGAAATGAGACTGCAGTAAACGTCTACTATGCTGTAGATCAAGCGATGCAGAGCGGTACCTATCGCGTCAGCATCTTTGCCGATGGCAACATGATAGGTAGCAAGAACTTTGTGTTCAATTAACTGGAGGCAAACCATGAGAAAAATCGTTTTAGTTTGTTTATTATTAAGCTGCCTTGGTGAAACCAATGCCCAGCAACTGTTGACTCTCGACAGTTGCCGGGCATTGGCTTTACGCAATAATAAGCAGATAAACATCTCGCGACTGAAACAGGACGTTGCCGAAAACGTGAAGAAGTCAGCGCGCACAAAATATTTACCCAAGGTAGATGCTGTGGCAGGTTACCAATGGACAAGTCGAGAAATCAGCATACTTAGCAACTCGCAAAAGTATACGCTCGGCAATGTCGGTACAATTGGTATGCAGCAATTTGGTCCCGCATTATCAGAAGGTTTGACCTCACAGATCACCAGTATGGTTCAGCAGGGCACACTCTCCATGCAGCAAGCTCAACAGCTTGGAGCCTTGATGCAACAGATGGGCAGCGGTCCAATAGCTCAGACCATGAGCCAAATGGCCAACACCATGGGAAAGGAGGTCGCCAATGCATTCCGCACGGACACACGTAATATGTTCGGCGGTGCCATCATGCTGCGTCAACCAATCTATATGGGCGGTGCGATAATCGCTGTAAACCGCATGGCTGATATCTCAGAGGAAATGGCTGCAAATAACCTCAGTCTGAAAACTCAGTCTACAATTTATGACATTGACCAGGCATACTGGACAGTGGTCTCTCTCAAACAAAAACAAAAGTTGGCCAATAGCTACCGCGACTTGGTGAAGAAATTGTCTGATGATGTTCAAAAGATGATTCGAGAAGGTGTGGCTACTCGTGCCGACGGACTTCGCGTGGATGTGAAAGTCAATGAAGCCGACATGCAAATCACACAGGTGGAAAATGGCCTTGCCTTGGCTAAGATGCTCCTTTGTCAGCTCTGTGGTCTGCCAATGAACGAGAAAGTCACCCTTGCCGATGAGGATAGCGACAGTCTAGCATTCTCTGTCAGTGTGGCAACGACTTATATTCCCGATTCCACACTATCGTGCCGACCAGAGATAAGACTATTACAGAACAATGTGTCACTAAGTGAACAAGCCACCAAATTGGTGCGTGCGGAGTACCTTCCACATGTGGCACTTACAGGAGGATACATGATTTCCAACCCCAATGTGTATGATGGGTTCCAAAAAAAGTTCTCCGGCGTATGGAATGTTGGCGTGTTAGTACAGGTTCCTGTGTGGAATTGGTTTGAAAGTTCCTATAAAGTTAAAGCCGCAAAGGGCTCCACGCAGATGGCGAATATGGAACTTGCAGATGCTCAAGAAAAAATAAACCTTCAGATTTCTCAATGTCGTTTCAAGATGAGCGAAGCAACGAAGCGTCTTTCCACTGCAGAAAAGAATATTCGAAGTGCCGAAGAAAACTTACGTTCAGCACAGTTGGGATTCCGTGAAGGTGTTATGGAATCGACTGATGTAATGGCTGCACAGACAGCCTGGCAGCAGGCACAAAGTCAGAAGCTCGACGCCGAGGTTGAAGTTAAGCTTAGCCAGGTAAATTTGGAAAAAGCCTTAGGCATCCTCAATTAATCTACAAAAACAACATCAAACATACATAACAGCATATCATGTCAGCTAAAACACAGCATAATAACATTTTACTCGCCGTCTTAGGATTGGTCATCGTCGTGCTCGTCGTTGGTCTTATTGGTTTCTTTACCATAGGAAAAACAGATGAAATCATACAAGGCGAAGTCGAGGTTTCGGAGTATCGGGTGAGTAGTAAACTCCCTGGCAGGATTGTAGAACTGCGTGTGAAGGAAGGCGACTACGTCCATATTGGCGACACTTTGGCCATCTTGGAAATGCCTGAGGTCAATGCTCAGAAGAAAGTCGCATCTGCCACAGAGGGCGCTGCCGAAGCAATGAGTAGCCTAGCTGAGGCTGGTGCTCGCAAGGAACAGATACAAGGTGCTTATCAACTCATGCAGCAGGCCATGGCTGCCGAGGAAATTGCTC
>Ga0070399_1000964_pt1 | contig 31322 bp, 28 predicted proteins | sample BioMet4_FD_61217 | JGI IMG/M metagenome (GOLD analysis project Ga0070399, IMG submission 61217) | Microbial communities from bioreactor (seeded with sewage sludge) at LBNL, California, USA - Biofuel metagenome 4 (version 1) | ecosystem: Engineered > Bioreactor > Anaerobic > Unclassified ... | reverse complement strand
GAGGTGTTACTATGAATCCAGAAATGATGACAGAAGCATTACAAAAGATTTTGAATGCGGCAGTCACAAAAGCACAGCAGAATCACAACAGTGAAATCGCACCGGAACATGTTTTAGATGCTATCTTAGAAGATGATGGTGTCGATGGTATCTGGCAGCGTCTGCATGTTGACAAACAGCAGTTAATCCATATTGTTGAAAATGCACTAAATGAATTAGCAAGTGTTTCCGGAAACACGGAACCTGTTTTAAGCAGGTATGTTTCCAATGCCTATCAAAATGCACTTGATTACATGAAGAAGAAAGGTGACAAATACATGTCTGTCGCCGCCTTGCTGATTGGTCTGTTTGAGACTGATGCACCAATGATTCATACCTGCAAACAGCAGGCAAAGATTGATGTTAAAGAAATGATCAAAGCAGAAGATGATCGTAGAGGTGGTATGAAGATGGATGATGAAAATAATGAAACCCAACTTGATGCCTTGAAGAAGTATGGGCATGATCTGGTGCAGGAAGTCAAAGATGGAAAGATTGATCCGGTCATCGGCAGAGATGATGAGATTCGTAGAGTCATTGAGATTTTGTCCCGTAAGACCAAGAATAATCCAGTATTGATTGGTGAGCCAGGTGTTGGTAAGACAGCAATTGTGGAAGGACTTGCATGGCGGATTATGCGTGGGGACGTTCCATTAGGTTTAAAAGATAAGAAAGTTGTGGAATTAGATATCGGTGCTTTGATTGCTGGCGCGAAATATAGAGGTGAGTTTGAAGAGCGTTTGAAGGGTGTTTTGAAATCGGTACAAAAAGCCGATGGACAGATTATTCTTTTTATTGATGAAATTCACAATCTGGTTGGTGCAGGTAAAACGGAAGGATCTATGGATGCTGCAAATCTATTGAAACCTATGCTGGCACGTGGAGAGCTGAAATGTATTGGTGCAACAACCTTTGATGAGTATCGAAAGTATATTGAAAAAGATAAGGCCTTGGAAAGAAGATTCCAGAAGATACAGGTATCGGAACCAACTGTGGAAGACACGATTGCCATTCTGCGTGGCTTGAAGGATCGTTTTGAATCTTTCCATGGCGTACAGATTAAGGATGAAGCTTTGATTGCCGCGGCAACATTAAGTGACCGTTATATAACGGATCGGTTCTTGCCGGATAAGGCAATTGATCTGGTCGATGAAGCATGTGCATGTATCCGGACGGAAATGGATTCCATGCCGACAGAATTAGATGAATTAAATCGGAAGATTATGACATTGCAAATTGAGCAGACTTCTCTAAAAGGAGAAAAGGATGCCAAGGCAAAGGATCGTCTGACTGAAATTGAAAGAGAGCTTGCTGGTCTCAATGAAAAGAAAGAGACCATGATGTCTCAATGGAATGCAGAAAAAAAGCAGATGGATTCCATTAAAAGTGCGAAAGAAAAGCTGGAACGTGCAAAACTGGATCTCGAACAGGCCCAGAACAATGCTGAGTACGAAAGGGCTGCTAAACTGAAGTTTGGTACGATTCCAGAATTGAAGAAACAGATTGAAGAAGCAGACAAGAGTCAATCCCATATGATTCAGCAGGGCGTGGATCAGGAGATGATTGCAAAGATTGTATCCCGCTGGACACATATTGAAGTGTCCCGTCTGCAAAGTACAGAGCGGCAGAAAATCTTACATCTGCCGGAAGTGCTCGCGAAACGTGTCATGGGACAAGATGAAGCTTTGAAATTAGTTACGGATGCAATCATGCGGTCAAAAGCAAACATTCAGGATGAGAATCGTCCGCTGGGTTCGTTCTTATTTTTAGGGCCGACGGGTGTAGGTAAGACTGAAGTTGCCAAAGCGTTAGCACAGCAGCTGTTTGATGATGAATCTAAGATTGTCCGAATTGACATGTCCGAGTATATGGAAAAGTTCAGTGTATCGCGTTTGATTGGTGCGCCTCCAGGATATGTTGGCTATGAAGAAGGCGGTCAATTGACCGAAGTTGTCCGGAGAAATCCATACAGTATTGTACTATTAGATGAAATCGAAAAGGCGCATCCAGATGTCTTCAACATTTTGTTGCAGATTTTGGATGATGGACGAATCACAGATTCGAAAGGTGTTCTCGTAGATTTTAAGAATACCATTATCATCATGACTAGTAACCTCGGGTCACAGCATGCTTTTGATGATGATTTAGAGGCAAGAGCAAGAAATTACGAAGAAGAAGCACATAAGTTCTTTAAACCGGAATTGATTAACCGTATTGATGAGATCATTGTCTTTAATACCTTAGGCAAAAATGTGCAGATTAAGATTGCGGATAAGTTCTTGGGACAGCTGAAGGAGCGTTTAGCAGAAAAGGATATTTCTTTGGAAGTGACCGCAAAAGCGAAAGAACGTATTATCGAATGTGGTGTCGATCCGCAGTTTGGTGCACGTCCAATGCGCCGCCATATTCAGCGTGAAATTGAGACGGAAGTTGCAAAGGTTATACTGGAAACACCAGATATGGTTGGTAAGACGATTGTCGTCGATGCTGACGATGCAATGTATCATGTTTTCATAAAGTAAAGAAAGAAGAATACAGATGTTATGGTATATAATATTTGTATTCTTTTTCTAAGGAGAATCTATGGCAAGACAATATTGGCAGCCTTCAAATTTGTTGAATCCTGTACCGGCAGTGATGATCAGTTGCTGTGATGAAAAAGGCAAAGCAAATGTAATGACAGCAGCTTGGGTAGGGACGATCTGTTCCGACCCTGTGATGGTTTCTGTGTCCATCCGTAAGAATCGGTATTCCCATGACATGATTGTAAAAACAGGAGAATTTGTCATAAATCTTACGTCGGAACAATTGGCAAAAGTGACAGATTATGTCGGTGTCATGACGGGGGCAAAGATTGACAAATTCAACCTGAAGGGAGATTTACATATTACCGCGGAAGCATCAAAGGTTGTGAAGGCTCCGTGTATTGCGGAAAGCCCGCTTTGTTTAGAATGTAAAGTAAAACAGATCATTGAACTTGGCTCGCATGATATGTTCATTGCAGAAGTGGTAAGCACTGATGTGGATGAAAGCTTATTGGATGAAGCAGGAAGGCTTGACCTTGAAAAGGCACATCTGCTTGCTTATAGTCATGGCGAATATTTTGCGTTAGGGAAGAAACTTGGAAAGTTTGGTTATTCGGTGAAAAAGGCAAGCACGATTCAACATGAAAAGGCAATGCAGAAAAAGCAACATAGCACACGCAATAGCACGAAGAATCGTGACAAATCACTCACAAAACATCATAAAAAAGAGACGAAATGAAATTTGTTTCGCCTCTTTTTATAAAAGATGTTCTTTCAGCCATTTCGCACAACCATCTTCATAATAAGGGCGTGCGATATCGGTGGCATATTTTTTAAGGGAGCGCATGGCATTTCTCATGGCAACACGTGTGCCACATGCTTTAAAGAGTGGAATATCGTTTTCTCCATCTCCAAAGGCAACGCATTCTTCTTTCCAAATCTGTTCTTGTTTCATGATGTCCTGAATTGCGAAACCTTTAGATATTCCAACATGCATAATCTCCAACCAGCTGGGATTCACAAAAAAACAAGAGTAAGCATCATGGTCCAAAGCGGAATAGAAGCGTTTTAATGTGTGGGGATAACCACAGAAGCAGAATTTTCCGATGGAAGTATTCTCGACGACTTGCAAGTCATAGGAAGCGGTCTGTGGGTAATATTTTTGACGGGCAAGACGGTGTCTCAGAGCATTCATGGATTGGAAAAAATTAACGAATGCCTCATGTTTGGAAGAGGCAATATAGTATCCCTGACCGTCAATGGAACATTCCATAAGCATCCGATAGTCTTTTAAGTAACTGATCAGATGTTTCTTTTCTGCTTCAGTGAGATTAGGCTTTTGTTGATGCATTGCGTGTTTAGCACAGTAGATATCTTGTCCATTCATGCAGGAGGCATAGTCATAACAATCATCGGGAATAATATGCTTTACCGAATAAAAAGGACGTCCGGAAGATATGACAACTAGGATCCCTTTTTTTCGTAACTGGCGGAGTGTGTTCGCAGCTTCGGCAGAAAGAGAACCGAAACTGGACAATAAAGTTCCATCTAAATCAAGTGCAACTAGTTTTATCATGCAAACATTGTAAGTGGATTGTCTAAGGAATACAAGTTTGTGTTATAATAAAAAAGTTTTTAAGAGGAGTTATGTATGAATGACTATTTAAATATTTCAATTACAATTGTATTTGCGGTACTTGCAGTAATGATGTTTATTCGTTACAGCCACATTCGCGGTAAAGTGTTGGTGGCAGATCAGCAGTGGTCGACCATCCGAATTGCGTTTGTAGCGATTGCTGTGCTGACATTTGCAACGATGTTCAGTAGCACAAATTCCATTTTAGATTACTGTCGTATCGCAGCCACCGTCTTTGCTGTTACAGCCTATATGGTTTGCCGGGATGGTGTTGGGGAAGAAGGAATTGTTTCCGCTGGTAAACTGTTCCCTTGGACAGAAGTAAGAGCTTGGGATTATGAAGACCGTAAAAATATCGTTGCCATATTCTTACAGGTTGATAGTCAAAATAAAAAGAAACCGGATCAATACAGCACAAAGGAATTGGATTTTGCAAACAAGGACAAAGAGGTACTGATGAAGTTCATGAAAATGAATCAGAATCGAAAATATACAAGAATGAAGAGAAAGAAGTAATTTTTTCTCTTTTTTTTATGCATTGACAACCAAGATAAGCAAACGTAAAATGTTTATAGTCAAATTGACTATAAGGAGTACTATGCGTGAGACGAATGAACAGGGTCAGACCCTGGAAGAATTTCTCAAAAGTTATGATGAAACTGTCTATCGCCATCCAAGCAATACCGTCGATATGATCTTGATGACAGTTTCAGAAGGAAAGCTCAAGCTCCTTTTAGTGAAACGAAGAAATCATCCATTTATTCATGACTGGGCATTACCTGGTGGTTTTGTGAACTTTGATGAAGATATGGATGATGCGGTAGAAAGAGAATTGGCCGAAGAAACTCATATTACAAAGCATACTTATTTCCGGCAACTCTATACTTTAGGCAATGCAGACCGGGATCCTCGTACCCGTGTCATCTCAACAGTGTACCTGTCCATGACACCAGAAGAGAATATTAAAGTGGCAAAAGCGGGGGATGATGCGGCATATACTACTTGGTTCACTGTTACCAAAGTTACAGAAAAGACGGATGAAAAAGGAAGAACATCTTTGCTTACCTTAGAAGAGGAAGAACAAGGAATTCGCATGGAGTACCGCATTTTTGACAAAGCTATGCATAATTATATTGAAACGCGTTCAATGATGCTGAAGAGCTCGAATGCAAAACTGGCTGCTGACCATATCAAAGCCATCAACATGGCGATGGATCAAGTACAGAATCGAGCCGCTTCAACAGGAATTCTGTTTAACCTTCTGCCAAAGGAGTGTACCTTACGCGAAATACAGAATGCGTATGAAGCGATTATTGGACATAAAACGGATACCGGAAATTTTCGCCGTGATGTGAAAAAAATGCTGATAGATACGGGAAAAAAAAAGAAAGCATCTGGGAAGTTGGCGACGCTATATACGTTTAATCCGATGTTTACATATCTGGAGGAGAATCTATGACAAAAGTATTGGTTGTGGTGGATATGCAAAATGATTTCATTGATGGTTCCTTGGGGACACGGGAAGCAGTGGCAGTACTACCGTATGTTCTAAGAGAGATTCGTGATGAATCGTATGATACTATCTTTGTAACATTGGATACGCATACCAAAGAATACCTGCAGACAATGGAAGGGAAGAACCTTCCAATCGAGCATTGTATTAAGGGTACTAAGGGATGGCAGTTGAATCCGCTGGTCAAGAATGAATTAGATAAAAGAAATCCTGTTTATATTGAGAAGCCTACCTTTGGTTCCGAACAATTGATCAAGAAGATGATACAGTTGAATCCGAATGAAATTACTCTGGTTGGTTTATGTACTGATATATGTGTCATCAGCAACGCTTTGTTGCTGCGGGCAGCCCTGCATGAAACACCAATTCATGTAATTGCCGAAGCCTGTGCAGGTGCTACAGTTGAGAAACATGAAGCAGCACTGATGGTCATGGGAAGCTGTCAGATTAATGTTCGATAAGAGAAAGAGGATAAATAAATTATGAGCACATTGAATGTTGAACCATATTTACCAGATGAAGATTATGACAATCCTGCTATGGTCACCGATTTCTATGAATTTACAATGGCAAACTGTTTATTCATGCATGGTTATAAGGACACCATCATGGTTTTTGACATGTTTTATCGGGAAAATCCAGATAATCAAGGATATGCTATCAGCTGTGGCCAGCATCAGTTAATGAAGTTCCTGCAGGAATATCATTTTACAGATCGTGATCTGGTCTATTTGCGTACTAAGGGGATGTCTGAAGAATTCTGTGAATATCTGCATACTTATCAATGGAAAGGATCTGTTTATGCATTAAAAGAAGGTACCATATGTTATCCACAGGTACCTATGATCCGGATTGAATGCGATATGGTCGGAGCAATCTTAATTGAGACTTATTTACTGCAAACCATGAATTTTCATTCTTTGATTGCGACTAAAGCAACTAAAATTTCTGGTCTATCCACACATACACCACGTTCAGTCATGGAATTTGGCACACGTCGTGCACAAGGAGAATCTGCTGGTAATGAAGGTGCGTATGCAGCTGTCCTTGGCGGATGTATTGGTACCGCAGACTGTTTAGCTGAAATGAAGTATGGCTCTGATGTGAAAGCAGTTGGTACGATTGCTCATTCCTTCATTGAATTCTATGGAGATGAGTTTGAAGCATTCAAGGCATATGCAGAAACTTATCCGGAAAATGTATCATTATTATTAGATACATACAATATTTTGGAATCTGGCCTGCCAAACTTATTAAAATTGGATGACTTCATGATTGCAAAATATCCAAACGATCCAAACAAACGTGTTAAGTCTGCTCGAATTGATTCGGGTGACTTGGCACGTGGTTATAAAAAGCTGAGAAAAGCATTGGATGCGGCAGGTAAGGCATATGTAAAACTTGTTGCATCAAATTCGTTAGATGAAAAGAAAATGGCAGATATGGAAACTTATGAAGGTGCTCGCTTTGATTCTTATGGTGTAGGCGAGAATCTGATTACCAGTGCTTCGGATCCAGTCATGGGAGGCGTCTATAAACTAGTCGCAGTGAAAGAGAAAGACGGTACTTATACACCGCGTATGAAGACATCGGATTCTTCTTCCAAAGCAATTATTCCAGGTAAGCTGATGGCTTGGCGGGTCTTTGATGAAGAAGGACAGGGACAGTGTGATATCATCGGTTTGGATGATGAAGAGATTGCTGCAGGACAGGAAATCTGTGTCTATGATCTCAACCCAGATGCTTTTCATAAATCAAGAAAAATTATTCCATTAAAGGTTGAAAAAATCTTAGTTCCGTTTATGGAGAATGGTAAACTGACCGATAAACTGCCGACAATTGCAGAGAAGAAAGCTTATATTAAAGATCAATTAGAAAATAAGGTATGGGAATCGGAACTCCGACCAGAAATGCCACATCGTCATTATGTTGATCTGACGGAAAAGCTATATAATCTGCGTGAAGAAATGTATGAAAAACTTCATGGAGGGAAAATTTGAAGAAAGGTTTAATGTTTGGAGGTGCCTTTAATCCGCCAACCAATGCACATATTGAATTGGCAAAATATGCATGTAATTGTACACACCGGGACTGTGTTGTTTTCGTTCCGTCAAAGATGACATATATTGAAAATGATCAACACAAGGATTTTGCGTTTGATGATACAGCAAGAGTCAAGATGCTGCAGGAAATAGCTAAGACAAGAGACTGGATGAAAGTTTCAACGTATGAAATTGAAGCAGAAGTACAGCCAAGGTCTTATTTTACACTGCAATATTTAAAGCAACAAAAATATGACTGTTCTTTGTTATTTGGTTCTGATAAGTTGGCGGAGCTGAAGACGGGATGGAAGTATATGGTCGAGATTGCCAAAGAGTTTGGCATTGTATGTATGGTGCGGGCGGAGGATGATGTGAAACAGATTATTGCTGCAAATGATTTTTTAAGGACCATCGAGCCATATATTGAAATTGTAGATACTCCCAAGACATGGCGTTCAATTTCCAGCAGTGAAGTACGCCGTCTCTATGAAGAAAAACAATATGCTAAAATTGATGCCATGATTCCTGTAGAACTAAATGGATTGCGGAAATATTGATAGGAGGGGACTTGTATGAAGAACCGAATGATCAAAGTAGGAAATGTTGTTCCGGCGATGAAAGTCGCGGATGTCTCCTTTAATGTGAAAGAGATTATATATGCAATGCAGCAGAATGCGGACTGTGGTCTTTTGGTATTCCCGGAATTATGTATTACAGGGTATACCTGCGCTGATCTATTTGGCAATGATACATTGCTGAGCGCGGCAGAAAACGGGTTAGTCAAGATTGCGAATGCAAGTGAGAAATTGAAAGGTTTAACCGTTGTTGTTGGCTTGCCAGTCCGGTATGAAAACAATTTATATAATTGTGCAGCCTATGTATCAGAAGGAAGCATCTGTGCACTTGTACCGAAGATCAATCTGCCGACTTACTCGGAATTTTATGAATCCCGCTGGTTCATGAGTGGCAAAGAGATTGAAGATACGGATATTTTATTTGGTGGACAGGAAATTCCTTTTGGCAAGAATCTATTGATGGAGGACTCTCACAGCCAAGCTATGATTGGTACGGATATCTGTGAAGATCTCTGGGTCCCGGATAAGCCTAGTACTCATGCCTGTTTAGCTGGTGCAAATATCATTGTAAATTTATCTGCTTCCGATGAATTGATTGGCAAGCAGGAATATCGTAAGAATATGATTCTGCAGCAAAGTGCAAGTTGTTATTGCGCCTATTTATATGTTTCCAGCGGTACGGATGAGTCTTCCACGGATCTTGTTTTCTCAGGTCATAGTCTGATTGTGGAAAATGGCAGAATCCTGCAGGAAAGCATCTATGAAAAAAGAACATCGGTCATGACAGCCGTCATAGATCTTGAGACAATTGCATTTAATCGTGCTCATCAAAATACGTTTGATACAGAGAATGACCGCATTTATCGTCATATTGGGATTAATGTGCAGCCATTGCGGGGCACCATAGAAATTTCAGTCAAGGAGTTGAAGGATGCCTTGATCAAAGAAAATTATTATATTCCAGCGAATCCATTTGTGCCGGCAGATGATAACGAACGGGGACGCAGATGTCAGAAAATCTTGCAGATTCAGGCAAATGGCCTTGCAACGAGAGTCCGTGCAACAGGCCTCTATAACTTGATTATTGGGATTTCTGGCGGATTGGACAGTACACTTGCATTGTTAGTGTGTGCGGAGGCGAAGAAGCTGGTGCCGCAGATTCATATTATTGGTTATACAATGCCGAATGAAGGACATACCACCTCATTAACATATCATAATGCCATCAATCTTATGAAAGCATTGGATGTTGAAATCTGTGAAATTGCCATTGATAAAGGTGTTCATGATCATCTTGTAACTCTAGGACATGGTGATATATATAAAGGTGAGGGTGATACCACATATGAGAATGCGCAGGCAAGAATGCGTACGTATATCTTGATGGATGCCGCAAACATGGAGAATGGCCTAGTTGTTGGAACCGGAGATCTGTCGGAATTGGCACTTGGCTGGTGTACTTATAATGGTGATCATATGTCCATGTATGGAGTCAATGTGTCCGTACCCAAGACATTAGTTCAATACATCTGCCGTACCTATGCCGTTATCTGTGGTAATAAGAAACTGGAAAAAATCTTGTTAAGTATTGTGGATACCCCAATTTCACCAGAGCTTACCCCAAGCAAGGGCGGCAAAATTGCTCAGAAGACGGAAGAGAAAATTGGCAAGTATGATTTGAATGATTTCTTTCTTTTCTATACGCTGCGTTATGGTTTTGATCCACAGAAAATTATGGCTTTTGCCTTAAAGGCATATCCACAGATTACAAAGACACAGATGAAAAAAGCCGAGATCAGTTTCTATAACCGTTTCTTTCATCAACAGTTCAAGCGTTCCTGTCTGCCGGATGGTCCAAAGGTCGGATCTTTGACATTATCACCGCGTGGAGATTGGCGTATGCCGTCTGATGTATCGTCAGCGCTATGGATTGATGCCATCAAAAAAGCTTGATTCAAAGCATTCCGGTAAAACGGAATGTTTTTTGTTATAATCTACTCATGAAAACAGTGATTTGGGATTACAACGGAACCATTATTGATGATATAGGCATATCGGTTCAGATTGAGAATCAGATGCTGGAAGAACGGCATTTGAAAGCAGGATACACCTTAAAACAGTATCGTTCTTTGTTTTGCTATCCAATTATTGATTACTATCATAAAATTGGATACACTTTTCAAGAAGAATCGTACGAACAAATGGCAGAAGAATTTTCGCATCTCTATGATTTGAACTTTGATGCCTGCGGATTGTGCGAAGGATTTCAGGAAACTATTCAGGATAGTATTGCTAAAGGATACCGAAATGTCATCATATCTGCTTGTGAAGATACTCTTTTGAAGTCACAGTGTAGACAGCTCGGTATTTATACTTACTTTGATGAAATTCTTGGCATTGATAACATTTGGGCGGGAAGTAAAGTCGATATGGCGAAGGACTGGATAAATCATGCGGATGTCGAACCAGAAGAGTGCATGTACCTAGGCGATACCACACATGATCTGGAAACAGCACAGGCGATTGGCATTGAACATTGTATTTTGATTGCTCAAGGGCATCAATCATATGAAGTATTGAAAGAAACTGGAGCGGAAGTGAAGCACTCCTTGAAAGAAGTGGTACTGTTATGAAAAATAATAAAATATGTCATGCATACAAGGTATGCGGCGGGTGTCAATATATGGGAACTGCCTATCCGGAAACGCTTTTCGAAAAAAGGAAATATGTACAGTCACTATTCCCGAATTACGAGGTAGATCTTGTGGTTGGTATGGAAGATCCATATCATTACCGGAATAAAGTCTATGCAACGTTTGGATATGATCGGAACGAGAATCTGATTGCAGGAATGTATGAGGAGTACAGCCATGATTTGGTTACGGTACCTGACTGTATGATCCAAAATGAGACTGCAAATCACATCATTGCAAGTTTGACCACAATTGCATCAAAAATGCATATCGAACCATACGATGAAGATACCAACAGGGGCTCCCTGCGCCATGCATATATCCGTGTATCGCAGGTTACGGGTAAAGCTTTGGTCGTTATAGTTATTGGCTCCAAGCAACTGCCTGGATCGAAAGAACTCGTTTACAAATTGGTTCAAGAGAATCCTGAAATCTGTTCTGTTGTTTTAAACTGGAATGACAAGAAGACAAGTATAATATTAGGCGAGCGGGACAAGATTCTATATGGCAATGGCTATGTCGAAGATATGATTGGCGGCATTGTCTTCCGTATCTCTGCAAAGTCGTTTTATCAGGTAAATCCTATTCAGACTGAAAAGCTGTACGCCAAAGCAATCGAATTGGCAAAATTAGACAAGAATACAACCGTGCTGGACGCCTGTTGTGGAATTGGAACGATCTCTTTGTTTGCTGCAAAGCAGGCAAGAGAAGTCGTTGGTGTAGAAATCAATGAGTCTTCTATTCGCGATGCTATTCACAATGCGGAGAAGAATGGTATCAAAAATGTCGGATTCTATTGCGATGATGCCCGTACTTTTTTAGAACGATTGATGGATATACCAGATGTTGTGCTTCTGGATCCGCCACGCAGCGGTATGGGATACCATTTTATGTCAACGCTGGCAAAGATGGGCCCAAAACGAATTGTTTATGTTTCCTGCAATCCTGCAACACAGGCTGAAGATGTGGCATTCTTAAAGAACTATAAGATTGAGAGAATTGTTCCGGTAGATATTTTTCCATGGACAAAACATGTGGAGAATATTGTTCTATTGACAAAACAAAATTAATAATAAAAATGAACATGGATATATGAATCTCGTGAAATAGAAACATGGAAGAGAAATACCGAAACGAAAATGCTGGACCGCATTGGTCGATTGATTAATTTCGGACTGTAAAAGGAATGAAATGTTTTCTATCAGAAACTCAGTTTGAAACAGAAACATCTGGAAACAGATGTTTTTTCATTCAGCAAAAAAGAATATAATTAGATGCGTAGTTTTATGGAGGTTATATGGGATATATCTCAATTATATTAAGTTCTTCAGCTGTCTATCTGTTTATTGTGATTGCCATACGCTTATTCGGCAAGACCGAGATTGCTCAGCTTTCAGTCGCAGATTTGGTCTTTATTCTGCTCATCAGTAACGCCGTGCAGAACGCGATGGTTGGTCCGGATACATCTTTGCTTGGCGGGCTCGTCGCTGCTGCAACATTGTTCATCGTGAATGCCATTTTTAAAGAATGTATGTATCGATTGCCTTGGTTTGGCAAAGTGATGCAAGGGGATTCTTTGATGCTGGTATATCAAGGCAAAGTCAATGATAATAATATGCGTAAAGCAAAACTGACGACAAATGAGTTGTTGGAAGCTATCCGTGAACATGGTGTTGCTGAAGTATCGGATGTGAATCTGGCGGTATTGGAAGTGGATGGTAATATCAGTGTGCTCTCTAATGATTTCCAGGATAAGACAACGAAATCTGTCCGCAAGCGTTTAAACAAAAAAATCACGAAGAAAGAAGAATGATTGCATAAAATCATGTATCATAATAGAAAAATTTAGGAGATTTGATATGGGAATTGTTGTATTTGGTGCAGTCTTAGTTGATATAAAGGGATTTCCATTTGGTAAGTTCGTGACGAGAGGCAGAAATGCAGGACGTGTCACATCTGTTCATGGTGGGGTCAGCCGGAATGTGGTTGAAGATATCGCAAATGTGGAACTTCGTCCTACATTTGTCAGTGTTTTGGATCATAGTGCGACGAGTCAGGAAATTATTGATAAGCTAAACCGGCATAAGGTCAATACCAAATATATCCGCAAGACCGATGATGGGTTGGGTAAGTGGTTAGCGGTCTTTAATAACGAAGGGGATGTTGTCGCATCCATTTCTCAGCGGCCGAATCTGGCGAGAATTGCGGATACGTTAAAGAAATATGGTGATGATATCATCTCGCATGCAGACAGTGTTGTCGTAGAGATTGATATGGAATCAGATTTGCTCAATCAGATTTTTGAACTATGTGAGAAATACCATAAAAAGATTTTCGCGGTCGTATCAAACATGTCCATTGCGATGGAACGAAGAGACTTGATGACTCGTACCGACTGTATTGTATGCAATGCCAATGAAGCAGGTCTTTTGTTTTCTGAAGATTATTTGGATGTAAAGCCGATGACGCTTGCACGTTTGATCAGTGAAAAGATCAAACAGACAAAATATCCGAAAATGGTGGTGACCATGGGAGAAAAGGGAGCAGTCTATGCGGAATTGGAAGCTTCCTTCGGAATCAGTCCAGCACAGAACGTTGAAGTGGTGGATGCGGCCGGCTGTGGAGATGCCTTCTTTGCGGGTGTCACTATTGGGCTGACTTATGGCAAGACACTTCCAGAAGCCTGTGAGATTGGCACGCGTTTAGCTTCTTCTGTGATTACAACGACAGAAAGTGTCTGTCCAAGATTCCGACCAGAAGAGTTCAACTTGACCCTGCCAAATGAATTAGCAGAATGTATTTCGGAAACGGAAAGTTAAATATATGTAAGCTGATGAAGTGCCTTTTCATCAGCTTTTTTGATGTAAATAAGCGCACTTTACAAGGAATTAACATTTATTTAACACATGCCGGATAGAGCATATACCTTCTTTTTTCTAAAATTTAGAAGAGGAGGAATGTATATGAATGAACTGTTTACCGTGATTACCGGAATGCTGGGTGGTTTAGCACTGTTCTTATTCGGTATGACAATGATGAGCGAGAGTCTTCAAAAAGCTGCCGGAGAAAGAATGCGCAAAGTATTATCCACTTTAACAAAGAATGCATTCCTTGGGGTGTTGAGCGGAGCTATTGTAACCGCTGTTCTGCAGAGCTCCTCCGCAACAACGGTCATGGCCATAGGGTTTGTCAGTGCTGGCTTGATGACGCTCCCACAGGCAATCTCCATCATTTTTGGCGCTAATATTGGCACGACAATGACGGCACAGATTATTGCATTCAATATCAGTGAGTTTGTGCCAATGATCATCTTTATTGGTTTTATCATTTTGTTTTTCTCAAAAAAACAGGAAGTCAAGTATATTGGTGAAACGATTTTCGCGTTTGGTGTGCTTTTCTTGGGTATTGATACAATGGGAAGTGTGATGAAGCCATTAGCTTCTTCGCCAGTTTTCTTGAATATGATTGGAAAGGTTGCGGACAACCGTTTCTTAGGACTTTTAACGGGTCTATCGATGACCTTGGTTGTACAAAGTTCCAGTGCAACTATTGCGGTCCTTCAGAACTTTGCATCTCAGGCAGCTGCGAATGGGACATCCTCCATTCTTGGCTTGACCGGAGCAATTCCAATTTTGTTAGGTGACAATATTGGTACAACCGTAACCGGTGCAATTGCCTCGGTTGGACAGAAGAAAGATGCTAAGCGAGTTGCCTTAGCACATATCATTTTTAACCTGACGGGTTCGCTTCTCTTTATCTTCTTTGTGAATCAATATGCTGCAATTATTCAGGCAATCTCACCATTAGGTACTGAAGTGGAAGTGATTTCCCGTCAAATTGCGAATGCGCATACTGGGTTTAATCTAATCATGACACTCATCTGGACACCATTGCTGCCATGGATGGTAAAGATAGTAACGAAACTGATTCCAGATGAAAAGACAGCAAACGGTGTGGCAAATGATAAGCCGAAGTATCTTGATGATCGATTATTGGGACAGCCTGTAGCAGCTCTGCAGCTTGTTTCACAAGAGATTCTTCGAGGTTCATCCCAGATTTATCGAATGCTGCAAACAATGCGGGAAGATCCGGAAGGACATGTTACGAAGCGTATGCATCGGTTAGCAAATCAATCAGAAAATGTGACAAAACTTAATGCGAAGATAGAAAACTACTTGAAAGAATTGTTCTCGTCTGGGGCATTGGATGAAGAACAGGCCTCACAGGCAACCGGGCTCTTATTTATGATCAACGAACTGGAGCGCATTAACACCCTATGCCGTGAGATTGCGGATAATGTTACAAAGATGCGAGGAAAAGAAAAACAGTTCTCATTGGAGGCAACCGAAGAGCTGCACCATTTATCAAAGTTACTGCTTCAGCTATATGAAGATGCCATTCATGTTATAACTGAAAATACACAGGAGAGTTTAACCATCTTGCGTGAAGACAAAGAGACCATCATGAAACTGGATGAAAAGGTCCGGAAGGCACATATGACCAGAGTCTCACAGGGAAAGTGCGATTCTTCGTTGACAGCATCGTACAATACACTGCTGCATAATGTAGAACGAATTGGCAACTGCTGCCTTGATCTGGCTGAAATGGGGTCGGAAGAAATGGAATTCAATCATTTGTTAATTGGTGAAGTTGTTGAAACAGGACTCTAGTCATTTGATACAATAGAAAAGAGGTGAAACTATGATTGCATGTGTGGAAGATGAAGAAAGTATCCGCGAAATTGAAATCTATACATTAAGATCTGCTGGTTTTGAAGCAGATGGCTATGCGGATGGTGGAGCTTTCTTTACATCATTGCAGAATCGTAAACCAGAATTAGTTTTATTAGATGTAATGTTACCAGATATGGATGGTTTGGAAATCCTGAAGAAACTGAAAAAAGATCCTGAGACAAGAAATATCCCGGTAGTCATGGCCAGTGCGAAGGGCAATGAATTTGATAAAATCAAGGGACTCGATCTGGGTGCCGATGATTACCTTGCCAAGCCATTTGGTATGATGGAAATGGTATCACGAATTAAAGCAGTCTTACGTCGTCTGCATGTCGACAGCGAAACAATTGTCATTGGTAAAGAAGATATTCAGATTTTACCGCAGCAGCACCAAGTATTTGTGCACGGTGATGAAGTGGTCCTTACTTATAAAGAATACGAAGTGTTAAAACTATTAATGGCACATCCAGGTATTGTCTTTAGCAGAGAAAAATTATTAGATGAAATCTGGGGTATGGATTACGATGGCGAAACAAGAACTGTCGATGTACACATTCGTACGTTGCGTGCCAAATTGAAAGAAGCAGGAGAACATGTTGATACGGTAAGAGGTGTTGGTTATCGTTACAAGGAGGAAGTATGACAAATAAAATCTTCCGACCCGTCTTTACGTCGTGTATTTTTGTTGCAGCAATGACGGTTGGCCTGATTGTCATGATTCTAAATAATTATTTTGTAGCAATTGAAGAAAATCAAATCGCGACACAGGCAGAATTGACCGCTGCAGGTATTGATGCAGCAGGGCAAAACTACCTAAATAATCTGACCATTGACGGCTATCGTTTGACATGGATTGATAAAGATGGAACTGTTCTTTATGATTCCGAAGCAGATGCCGCAACCATGGAGAATCACGGCAGTCGGGAAGAAGTTAAAGAAGCTATTCTGACGGGATCAGGAAAGAGCGATCGTAACAGTTCTACATTAGCGACCGAAACAATGTACTATGCGAAACGTTGTACAGATGGCACAGTGGTTCGTCTTGCGGTGACCCGGAACAGTGCATTCCTGCTATTATTGCGTTTATTGACGCCATTATTATGGATCATGTTGGCAGCGGTGATTGTATCGTACGTCGTTGGTAAGAAAGTTGCGTATAAAATTGCGGAACCGTTGAATCATATTGATCTGGAAAAGCCATTAGCAAATAAGAATGTCGAGGAGATCCGCCCATTATTGGAAAGATTGGATGAACAGAATATTAAAATCAATGAACAAATGGAAATCCTTCACCGTAAACAGAAGGAATTTATTACGGCAACATCTTCCATGCGCGAGGGATTGATATTGATCAATCAAAGTTGGCATATTCTTTCGCAGAATCCATCTGCCGAGCGAATATTCCATTTGGATGCAGAAGCTGAAGAACCATTTGTGAATATTTCGAAGGAATTCAAATTGCTGATTGAGATGGCATTTGCTGGGCAACAGAATTCCGGTATCATTAATCAGGAAGAGAAAATCATTCGCATTGATGCATCACCAATCACCAGTCATGGAGTGCTGATAGGTGTTTCCATACTTGCGTATGATATTTCAGATGAATATACTGCAGAGATGCAGCGGAAAGAGTTTACCGCAAATGTATCGCATGAATTAAAGACTCCATTACAGACCATTATGGGCTCTGCAGAACTGCTGCAGAACAAGATGGTTAAACCAGAAGATGAAGATATTTTCATTAATAAGATTAATACTGAAGCAAAACATCTATTAACGTTGATTGATGATATTATCCGTTTATCACAACTGGACGAAAATAGAAAGATTGAAAAAGAAAATATTCATCTGAAGGAAATTGTTCAGGAAGCGTTTGACGCCTTGCAAAAGAGTGCAGAAACACATCATGTGATTGTACACTTAGATGGAAATGATGGTATTGTTTATGGCAACAGTCGACTGCTATATGAGATTGCTTATAATTTGGTGGACAATGCAATTCGCTATAATCAGGATCCAGGCTCGGTAACAGTACAGATTGAAACGAAAAAAGATGAGGTTACATTAACCGTTTCGGATACTGGAATTGGCATCCCAGAAGAATCTCAGGTAAGAATTTTCGAACGATTCTATCGTGTTGACAAATCCCACAGCCGGGCAACTGGCGGAACGGGACTTGGCTTGTCAATTGTGAAGCATGCGGTTCAGCTGTGCAATGGGACCATTGCATTGACTTCTAAAGTTGGAGAAGGAAGTACGTTTACTGTGCATTTTCCAATTCCAGAAGAAACAGCGAACCACTAGATGCCCTCATGGGCATCTTTTTTGTGATAGAATAGGTCATGTTTTGGGAGCAGGCATATGACAAAGGATATGACTAGCGGCAATGTATCGAAATTACTGGTTCGTTTTACCATACCGCTGGTATTAGGTAATTTACTGCAATTAACGTATAACGCGGCTGACAGTATTATTGTTGGCCGGTTTGTAAGTTCCAATGCACTGGCTGCAGTAGGTACTGCCAACCCAATAATGAATATTGCAATTTTATTTATCTCAGGAATGTGCATGGGCGCTAGTATTTTAATGAGTCATGAATATGGGGAGAAGAATATCGAGAAACTGCAGAAGCAGGTATCAACAACTTTCCTTGGCGGCATCGTATTCTGCGTACTTGTGACAATTCTGATTATTCCTTGTGTTCCAGTAATCCTGCATTTGATCAATGTACCAGATTTGATTTTTAATGAGAGTGTCCTGTACCTACGGATTGTTTTGCTGGCTTTAACCTTTACCTTTTTGTATAACTTCTATGCAAATACAATGCGTGCACTTGGCGATTCCCGAACACCGTTGATATTTCTTGGCATCAGTGCGGCTATTAATATTCTAGGAGATTTGTTCTTTGTCATCGTCATGCATTGGGGCGTCATGGGTTGCGCATTAGCAACAGCTATTTCAGAATGCTTAAGTGCATTCTTCTGTGCACTTTATATATATCAAAATGTACCAGCCTTAAAGTTAGGTAGAAAATGGTTTGTGTTTGACCGTGGACTGTTCAAAAAGACGGTTGCATATTCAATTACTTCTGCACTGCAACAGGCAGTTCTGCAGATTGGCAAAGTTATGATTCAGTCCATCGTCAATGAAATGGGCAGTGTTGTTGGCATCTCAATTATTGCGGCATTTAATGCAGTTAATAAGATGGATGATTTTGCGTATACACCAGAGCAGAATATTGGTCATGCTATGACGACGCTGTTAGCACAGAATCAAGGAGCAGGAAAAAAAGACCGTATGAAGGAAGGATTCAAGGCTGGATTGAAGATTGAATTGATCTATGCGGTTTGCCTTGGGATAGTCAGTATGTTTCTTGCAAAACCGATTATCAGCCTGTTTGTATCGAGCAGCGATCCAAATGCAGCACAGGTAATTCGTTATGGAACCCGTTATATTCATATGATGGCATTTCTGTATTTGATTCCAGCACTGACCAATGGCATCCAAGGATGGTTCCGTGGCATTGGTGATCTAAAGGTTACTTTGGCATCTACCTTTATGAATATGGTCGGCCGTGTTGCCGCGGCTTGGGTCATGGTATTTGTTTTTCAGCTGACTATGAAATTGCAAATTGATGTCTTTGCGTACGCTAACATCGTTGGATGGGTGGTAATGTTGGGGTTTGAAGTCCCTTTATTGATAAAAAGTACAAAAGAATTATTTACATATCATTCTAATGTGTAGGAAAATAGAAAATAGAAAGGAAAATATATGGCAAAGTTATATTTTTATTATGGCGCTATGGGAAGCTCGAAATCCGCAAATGCATTGATGGTGGAATACAATTATCAGGAAAGGGGGCAGAAGGTTCTGTTAGCCAAGACCAATTTGGATATGCGGGATGGTACCCATACCATTCATTCGCGGATTGGCTTGGAGAAAGAATGTTTGTTGCTAAGTACTGTTGTGAAGATGAGTGATGCACAATTGAAAGAATATGACTGTGTTATCGTTGATGAAATACAGTTTGCTAAGCGTATTCAGGTTGATTTCTTAGCGCATGTGGTCGATGATCTTAACATACCGGTGATGTGCTATGGGCTTCGTTCGGATTTCCAGCTAAATCTTTTTGAAGGAAGCGAACGTATGCTGGCAATTGCGGATGAAATCCGCGAAGTAAAAACAATGTGTTGGTGCGGCCATAAGGCGACCTGCAATGCTCGGTATAATAAATACGGAATTGTGCGAGAAGGTGCGCAGGTCATGCTTGGTGCCAATGATGAGTATATTGCGTTATGCCGTAAACATTTCTTGCAGGGTAAATTAAAACCTGATGATGAGGAAGATGCAGTTGGAATAACAGACTGAACAATAATATAAGTTTTGAAAGCAATGTTTACGAACTATTGTTTTAAACGTAACGTTATAAAAAATGTTTCAATAAAACAGGCATTTCTTAATATTGTTTGTGAAAAAGATGGTTTGCTGGTAGACTGGGTCAAAGGCAACATTTACAACAAGCTTCTGAAAGATGTCAGCATCTTCGCAAGGAAGCATTACGGTATACGATGCGTTTCCTAATCGCGTAGATTCTGGTTGCTCAGTACATTGAATTTTCAATCCTAGATAAGGGTGACATAGTCAGTTGCAATTTGATCTGTCTCTTCTTCAAAATCTGTCAGTGTGATTAAGGAATGGATAATGCCAGCAGCTCTTGAATCAAACAGCTAGCATGTCTTCCAGTGACAGTTCGTATCTTGAGACAGCATAATAAATGAATTACCTGTTTTCCTCATGGTGTCCTGCAGTCCAGCAATCCGCAAAAGCACGCCTGCACGAAACAGAAGATTTATAACGTATTTGAGACCGTACAGAGGTCATGGAGGATACAATGGGTGAATTAAAAGAGCGCAGTGAAATGGATTCTGCTTATGAGTGGAATCTCAGTACTTTATATGCCAATGATGAAGCATTTGAAAAAGCATTAAAGAAAGTAGATGTACAGATTGAAAGAGTTGCTTCTTATACTGGAAAATTGCAGGATAGCACAGTAATCCTTGCTTACTTGAAGGAGAATACGGCACTCTCTTTAGAGATGAATAATTTATTTACTTATGCATCACTGCGGCGTAGCGAAGATACGAGAGATGCCAAGGGGCAGTCGATGTTTGGAAGGGCATATACGAAGTATGTACAGGCATCTTCCTCATCTGCTTTTGCCGAACCTGAGATTCTGTCCTTAGAGAAAGAAACACTGCAGCAGATTATCGCAGATCCGCTGTTAAACGAATATCATTTCTATTTAGAAAATCTGCTTCGCTCCAAAGAACATAGGTTAAGTGGGAAAGAAGAATTATTATTAGCACAGTTTGGTGAAGTTCTCGCAAATCCAGGACAAGTTTCAGATACTTTGATGGATGCGGATATGGTATTTGAATCAGTCAAGGACAGTCAAGGAATCGAACATGAAGTGAGCAGTTCATCCTTCATCCTGTTGGAGAACAGTCTGGACCGTACGTTGCGGGAGAATGCGTTCCATTCGTTTTATAAAGGATATCGTCAACATATTAATACATTTGCGGCAACTTACAGCGGCTGTGTAAAAGGTGCTGTAGCAGAGGCCAAGATACGGCATTATCAAAGCAGTAGAGAAATGTCGATGGCATCCGACAATATTCCTGTTGCAGTTTATGACAATCTGATTGATACGATTCACAAAAGAATGGACCTGATGCACCGATATGTCCGCCTAAGGAAACGAGTATTAGGTTTAAAAGAATTGCATTACTACGATTTATATGCACCATTGATTCAGAAGATTACGAAGACCTATACCTATGAAGAAGCACAAAAAATGGTCTTGAAGGCAGTTGCACCGCTCGGCAGAGAATATGTCGAACGGGTGCAGAAAGCGTATGAAGCACATTGGATTGATGTCTATCCAAACAAAGGAAAAAGCGGCGGAGCGTTTTCTTCCGGAACATATACTTCCAACCCTTTTATTTTGACAAACTTTACTGGCACACTGGATTCTGTTTCGACACTGGCCCATGAGATGGGACATTCTCAGCACAGTTGGCTGACGAATCATACACAGCCGGCACAGTATGCGGATTATTCACTCTTTGTGGCGGAAGTCGCTTCCACCGTAAACGAAAATTTATTAATTGAACAACTGATGCAGGAAGAAAAAGATCCGCAGAATCGGATGGTATTACTGAATCAGTATTTAGAAGGATTTAAAGGAACCGTCTATCGGCAGACAATGTTCGCAGAATTTGAAAAGGAAAGTCATGCCATGGCAGAACGGGGTGAATCCCTAGACCAAAAGACATTGAATTCTTTGTATGAACGTTTGGTAAAGCTCTATTTTGGCGATGATCTTATCATGGATGAGGAAGTCCAGTATGAATGGGCAAGAATTCCACATTTCTACTATGTTTTCTATGTCTATGTTTATGCGACGGGGTATTCCAGCGCCACAGCATTATCCGAAGGTATTTTACGGAATGGTGTATCTGCGGTAAAGAAGTATTTGGAATTCCTTTCGATGGGGTCGAGTGCATATCCGTTAGAGGAGCTGAAACATGCAGGCGTCGATCTGACAACACCGGCACCAATTGACATTGCCTTAGATAAATTTGAAAAAGTAATTATGGAAGCAGAGAAGACGGCAGACGTCTTAGGATTGTGAGGTGATCAATATATGAAAGATTATATCGAATATGCATGTGCAAAATTGAAAGAACTGACCGCAATTGACAGCCCAGATGGATTTACTAAGGCAGTGATTGCCTATACCAAAAAGGAATTGAAAGATTTAGGTTTTGAATCAGAAGTTACCAACAAAGGGTGTATTGTATGCAATCTTGGTGGCAGGGGAAAGCCGATTGTCCTTTCTGCCCATATCGATACGTTAGGTGCTGAAATTGCTGAAATCAAAGCGGATGGACATCTGCGGCTGACACCAATCGGAGGCCTGCCGGCTTCTGTTGTCGAGACAGAGAACTGCCGTGTTTATACAAGAAGCGGCAAGGCATACGATGGTACCTTTCAACTGGTCAATGCATCTCTGCATGTCAATGGTGATTTAGCAAAGACGGTACGCAGCTTTGATAATATGGAAGTGCTGCTGGATGAGAATGTTGCATGTAAGGAAGATGTCAAGAAACTTGGCTTGGAAAATGGCTGTTACGTTTGTTTTGATCCAAGAACAATCGTTACACAATCTGGGTATATCAAATCTCGTTACTTAGATGATAAGCTGTCCGTGGCGATGCTGCTTGCACTTGCAAAAAAGGTCAAAGATGGTGTCATTCAATTGAAACGAAAGACTTACATTTTTATCTCTGTTTATGAAGAAGTTGGTCATGGTGCCAAGGCTGGTATTCCAGCGGATGCGGTAGAATTTTTATCGGTGGATATGGGGTGCGTAGGTTCTGGCTTGGAATGTACAGAACATCAGGTATCCATCTGTGCTAAGGATTCAGGCGGACCATATGATTATTCTGTTGTCAATGCGCTTGTGGCATGTGCAAAGAAGGGCAATCTAAATTATGCAATCGATATTTATCCGCACTATGGCAGTGATGCGGAAGCTGCCATTGGTGCTGGCTATGATTTAAAACATGGTTTGATTGGAGCAGGTGTCTATGCCTCTCATGGATATGAAAGAAGCCATAAAGATGGTGTTAAGAATACTCTTGCACTATTAGACCTATATTTAGGTTAGAAAACAGGGTTTTCCTGTTTTTTTATTTGAGCCTTGGCAGGAAACGGTTATACTTATACTATGTATCAGAGAGGAGTGTCATATGGAAAAGGAAAAGTCTTGCGGGGCTGTAATAACTCGTAGAAAAAATAATCGGATGGAAATCCTAGTTATTCATCAGATCCAGGGACATTGGTGCTTCCCAAAGGGACATGTGGAAGGCAACGAGACGGAGGAAGAGACTGCGCAGCGTGAAGTGCTGGAAGAGACGGGTCTTAGGATTTCATTGGAAGATGGATTCCGTACCGATACTAGTTATTCACCAAAGCCAGGTATGATGAAGAAAGTCATTTATTTCCTTGGCCATCCGGAAGCTGGCGTAGAAAAAGTTCAGAAAGAAGAACTACTGGAAGAAAAATGGGTCAGTATTGCGGAAGCGTATGCCGCCATTACCTTTGAAAATGATAAAAAGATCCTACGGGATGCTGTACGCTTTCTCCGAGAAAGAGATCCGGAAATTGGAGATCTTCTGTGAGAGGAATGCTCTGTTTCAGTCAAGAAGCTGAACTGCGATATTCATCATTTGACCAAGAGAATCGTCTGCAGCTGTCAGACGATTTTTTTGCCAATGCAGTGCAGAAGGGATATTTTATGAAAGATGCATGTGCCCAGGGATATTATTGTATCCGTGAAAAAGCCGGCATTCCTGTCGTGGCTGTGTTCTTTACCAAAGATATTTCGTTTGAAGATGCTCAGCGCCATATAGCGTGCTTGAGTGAGGCATGTATTCGTACGTATCATCCCAACAGGATTCTTTGTGACGATGCCCGTCATTACCTTCATGTATGGAATGCCAATGGTTATTATTCTAAGGGTACTTGTCTGCAAAAAAAAATCGAAACATGGCGTCTGCAGCTGAAGGATTCTATTTTTGATCAGGAAGGTCATATTATTGATCAAGGAGCGATGAGAGAGATACCGTTTGGCTGGTTCAATACGATGGATAAAGGATGCGGCTGGATTGCTGCATATAACTTGTTGAAGATGTGTGGCAGAGAACAGGACATGCAGGTCACTGCTGAGGAAATGGCAAGACATATTCTTTTAGGCGGTGTCGGAGGACAGGAACTGTATACACTTTGGATTTATCTAAAAGGAAAAGGATTGAAGTGCTACCTATCGCTGTCGATAGATGCATCTGCACTTGCCTGTATGGCAAACAGCCGATATGGCATCTTATTGTATTCGCATTCGCAAGGTGCACATTATACCGCTTATCGAAATCTCGAAGATGGACAAATGCAATTCTATAACGCAGTGTATGGCCGGGAAAATCACTACGAGAGTGCTCAGGATTTCCTGAAAAATCGGGAACTGCTGCCATTCGCGTCTGTTATCTATGTGAAGAAATAAATGTATGGTAGAATACATTGTCACTGTTGCGACAACAGAGAGGAGAACTGCATGATCAATACAATCGTTGCTTTAAATGAAATTCACTATGAAAAAAAAGATCCAGGAGCTTTGCTGGACTCTATCCGCAAACGAGGTATAGCGATACCGGTCCAGGTCAACCGTAGAGATGATTTGTATGAGTGTGTGGATGGCAGCCGCAGATTATCTGCATGTAAGATCTTAGGAAAAGAAGATGATAAGTTCTTACGGATTCCCGTGATGATCCTCAATGATTTCTCAAAATCAGGCAGTTCATTTTGGGGAAATACGCAGAATCACCATTAAGGAGAAGAACGATGGAAAGACTACAGAAAATAATTGCCCAAGCTGGGATTGCTTCAAGAAGGAAAGCAGAAGAGCTAATTGTCCAAGGAAAAGTGTCTGTGAATGGAAAAGTTGTTAAAGAAATGGGTATACAGGTTGCACCCGAAGATGAGATTTTGGTTAACGGTACCAACATTAAAAAAGAAGAGAAAGTATATTATCTCTTGAATAAACCAAAACGTACTATCTCTTCTGTATCGGATGATAAACGCAGAGCGACCGTAATGACATGCTTTCCGGATGTTACAGAAAGAATCTTTCCAATTGGCCGGTTGGACTACGAAACGACCGGGATCCTGTTGATGACTAACGATGGCGAATTTGCGAATCTAATGATGCATCCACGGTCTCATATTTTAAAAACATATGAATGTGCAGTAGATGGCATTTTGGATGATCTGATGTGCACAAAATTGGAACGGGGAATCCCCTTGGAAGACGGTAAGACACTGCCAGCAGAAGTTACGATTGTATTCCGCAGTGAAAAGAAAAAAAAGACCGTACTCCTGATTACCATCCAAGAAGGAAGAAATCGTGAAGTACGGCGAATGATGGAATATTTTCATTGTGAAGTAACGCGGCTGAATCGAGTACAGTATGCATTTTTGGAACTGGGTAACTTACGGCAGGGACAATATCGCAAGTTACGTTCTTATGAAGTTAAGAAACTGAAGGCAATGGCAAATACTCAGTCAGAATTTACACCAAATCGCTGAAGTTCATCGACATTGGGATCAATATAGACGGTCTTATAAGCTCCTAACTGCACCACACCTGGTTTTCCGCCAGGTATTTTTTTTAGGTTGCCAATGGCGCAGTAGTTAACGGGAACAGATGAAGAATTTCTTCCCTTAGAATAGTATGCTGCAATATTTGCCGCAAGGCGCAGTGTCTGCTCACTTGGTGTCTCACTATGAATCACGACATGTGCACCATGATAATCTTTGGCATGGAGCCAAGTTTCATTCTTCTTTGCGATATGCCAAGTCAATGCATCATTCTGCAGATTGTTGCGGCCATAGGAAATTTTTGTACCATCTTCGGCAGTAACTTCACTGATATGCGGCAACTCTTCTTTCTTTTTCCTTGCCGTTCTGCGCTTGCTTATCTTTTCTTTCAAGTAGCCTAGTTTCATCAGTTCCTGCCGAGTCTCATAAGCGGTATTGAAATCCGCCTGGTCAAGTTGTTCCAGCAGACCTTCAAAGTAGGAGATTTCATTCTCACACAACGAGATCTGTTCCTGCAGAAAGATCTGACCTTTTTTCAATTTATTATATTTGGTAAAGCAGTGCTTCGCATTTCCTTTGCCATCCAGTTTTGGGTCCAATGGAATAATAACCGATGTTTCATCTGCATACGATGTTAATGTAATAGTGTTGGTCCCTTTGGTATCAGTGATATTGTACGTATAGAGCAGTTCGCCATAGAGACGCCATCTGTCACAGTCCCTGGCATCATCTAATTCTTTTAATAAACGTGGTAATTTCTGCTGTTGGTGTTTCAATTGACGGGTACAAAAATGATAGATATCACCACTGATCTGTTTGATGCGGTCTTTTTCTTCCCGATGATAATATAGAATATCAAATCCTTCGAATAATGGGTATTCTTTGCATGTGCCATATGAGTGCAGAGCAATACAGTGAAAGACCGTTTCATTATTGTCATTGGCAATGAAAAGAGATTTGGATTGTTCAATTTCTTGCATGATAGCGGAAAACGACTGTCCATGTGCCATACGGTATTCAACTTCTTTCGATAGGAAAGGAGAAAAACCACCAAACTGTTTTGTGAGTGGAATATCCAAATCGACAGTGTCTGTCGTAAAAGGATTTTTTTTATCTTGCGAAGGAGTAGGCTCAAAAACAGCACCTGTCTGAATAATCCGCCGGCTGTTTTCAAACGGTGGGATCCGCTTTAAGGCATCAATGATTCTGCCATCTGCAGAAACAAGAATTACGTTGGCATATTTCCCCATTAGTTCAACATATAAGGAAAGAGATTCTAAATCTCCTAAATTGTTATGCCGTTCAATTGCTATCACACACCAACGGTCAAGTTCCGCCTGCGTAATAGATTTCATTGTCGCTCCTTCAAGGTACTTCCGCAGGACCATGACAAAGTTGCTTGGCTCATTTGGCGTTGGATAATTGCGCTTAGTTAACAGCAGGCGATTATAAACACTGTGACAGGAAATCAATAATTGCTGTTTCCCATTATCTCCATGTGTTTGAAATAAAATTTCAGTATTTGATATCTCCCAGATTTTCTGAATTCGCATTGGCAGCGAACTTTGTATTTCAGGAATGATTTTATGGAGCAGAATTCCATCTAAAGACATGCGTATTCCTCACTTCTTTAGCATTATAACATGATTGACGTACCATTTTTTCAAGTGTAACATTAATGCAACCTGATTGAGGAGGAGTAGCAGATGCCTAAAAAAGGATTATTGATTGTATTGAGTGGACCATCTGGTGTTGGAAAAGGTACTGTTTTAAAAGAATTTATCAACAATGAAGATCTCAAACTTGCATATTCTGTATCCATGACAACGAGAAAACAGCGGCCAGGGGAAGTGGATGGAAAAAATTACTACTTTGTCACCCGCGAAGAATTTGGAAAAGCAAAGGAAAATGGCGAACTATTGGAGTCAGCAGAATTTGTCGGTAATTACTATGGTACTCCAGTAAAAGAAGTAGAACGGCTTCGCAATGAAGGCAAGAATGTTTTGCTGGAAATTGAAGTTCAGGGTTGCAAACAGGTATGTGATAAAATTCCAGATGCACTGACGATCTTTATCGTTCCACCCAGTATGGAAGAACTGGAAAAGCGAATTCGTGGAAGAAACACGGAACCAGAAGAGATTGTTCAGGAAAGATTGGCAAAGGCTGCGAGTGAGATGGAAATGGTCGGGCAATATAAATATGTTGTTTGCAATGATGATCCAAAGCTGGCTGCCAACATCATTCGTGTCATTATTCAGCGGTATATGAATCATAATGAAGAGGCGTAAAGAACTGATAACAGTTCTTTTTTTAATTATAGAATCAGAAATTATTTAGTCCTGATTATGTAAAGCTTCAAAAGCTGAAGTATTCTGAAAAAGTCATGAGCAGGAAACGTTTCTGGTCTTTCATTACGATGCATGGAATACGAGAGATCCGGGTAAAGTAAAGAGTTCTCCCTATTTAAGATCTCGGTTTGTTCATGCGTCTATTACAATAACTCCCAACTTCATGATTGTAAGTTTTGTTTGATTAAACTAGGTCATTAGTCACAGTATCTAATAAACATGCTGTAATAAACTTAGAAAAAAGGTTAGATACAGGATTGAGGAAAAAGGCACAGATACGCAAGAGAGAATGCCACATAGAAAACCGGTCATTAGCGTCGAAGTATCAATCGACAAGCGAATGAATTAAATTTTTTTCTGTCTTTCATTATAAATAATAAAAATAGGAAGTCGAATAATTTCTTCAATATCATATTGAGTTAAGTTATTTCGTTTTTTATGTTTGAACTGAAATGCAGCACGAAGGATTGATAAAGTACTTGCGTAAGCGGTTACATTCATTTATGATGGCAACTGTCAAAGGAAATGGGTTTCCAAAATGACGGAGAAAGAAATTATTGCTTCAGCAACAAAACAATTCTATAAAATGGGTCTGAAATTTACGATGCAGGATGTGGCAGCGAATCTTCATATTGCCAAAAAAACCATTTACCAGTTTTATGCTTCGAAAGAGGATCTATTGATTGGTATGCTTGATTTTGGCTTTGAAGCAATTCGAGAACAAAAGCGTCAGATTCTTACTGAAAAAATCCCATACAAAGAGAAAGTAAAAAGAGTTATGATTGCGATTCCAGATCAATATGCAGTATTGGATTTTCGCGATTTATCTGATTTGAAGGAAAAATATCCAAGGGCTTATAAAGTTTTAAAAAAGAATTTGGAAAATGATTGGAATCCTCTTATCGATTTATTGGAACAGGGAAAAAATGAAGGAAAAATTCATTACATTTCAATTTGTGTATTAAAGATCATGGTCACTGCAACCATAGATGCATTTGTATCTACAGATAACTTGAGAGATTACAAGGTTGCATATAATGATGCCATGAATGAAATGATGAAAATCATCATGGATGGAATTTCAAAGGAAAAAGAGGAAAATTATTAATAATAACTGGGAACTCACTTCCTATTGGCACAAAGCGTTTGCATGGTTGCTTCATACCGTAAAAGATTTACTAGATATTGTTTTGAATCAAAGGATTGATGGATATCGCAGATATCTGTTGTATACAGAAGAAACAAAAGATGAGTGCGATTACTTGCGGCTTGATGGGCAACTCCTATTGGCACTCTGTATTTCAATGGGAAAGAGTTATTGATACATCGCTATAGTATCCGACCCATGTCGATAGTCGGCAGGCCAACAGATCATACCTGTATGGAATCGATTAATGGGTGGATCAAGGCAGAAATCAGGTGTGGTTTTGATACTCCCCGTGATCGCAGTTCAGAAGAATTTGCCAGCGATGATTCCGATACTATACCTATGAAAGGTTATTATCAAAGCTGAAATACAAAAACCTCGCTTGATTTGCCAGCGAACAGGACTATGTACAGACTTTTTGAAAGTATCTGCTTTTCGCAGCATCTGCACATTTGGTGCTTTTATTATTGCTTCTTATCAATGTACTTTGTGAAGGAGACCAGTGCGTCTTTAAACTGATTTGAAAAGTTCTTATCAATCATTCCGTTAATTAAATAAAATGAATTCCCTATATACAAGTTGATTGTTGTTATCGTGACAGCTTTACTTGGAGTCTTGCTGGATTCGCATAAATAAGAAACAGTATAATAATCATTCCCATTTATTTGCGTAGAGTTTTCCACAACTTCTTTATTTTCTACAATATTTTTTGATGCTTGATTTACAGCTGCTTGATATGCGGCTGAATTATGTTGTTCTTTGATATTTTGAGTTAAATTTTCTATATCCACAATATACGAAATAGTCATGATTCCAGATGCTTCGTTGGCTTTCCCGAAAGGATAAAAATTAATTAAATCTGACTGGTCATTTTCTTCCCAATTATTTATTTTGTGAAACGTAATATTGTGATAATTTGATGCCGAATTATCAAATTCGGCATCTTCCCATTTTAAAACGGTTTTTGCAGAACAACCAACTAAAGCTAAACTACATGCAATTACAATTATTATCTTTTTCATATGATTTCCCCAATAGTGACTTACTACTTACTTCTTTTTATAAATAATAGCACCATTTAGATGGATACTGTAAGGATAGTGGTTTTTTGAATTGCCTTTTGTAGTTGATAAACATTCTTTTTGACAATTTTTTTTGTCAAAAAACTTAAAAACAACATGTTTGATTTTCATGCCATAAAAAACAAAACAATAGGGTAAAAGGTAGAGTATAAATACATCGCAGAAAGCATAAAAAAACCGCTCATAGAGCGGAATTCTTAAACTTTAAATATTTTACCTGTTGTAGTATTCAACGATGAGGGACTCGTTAACTTCCTGATTAAGTTCAGATCTTTCAGGGATTCTGACGTATGTTCCTTTTTTGTTTTCTTTGTCAACTGTAACGAATGTTGGAGCAGAAATGTTGCTTTCAAGTGATTCGCTGACAACTGTCATATTACGTGAATTTTCGTTCAGAGCAATCTCAGCACCTGCATTAACGATGTAAGAAGGGATATCAACTTTCTTACCATTAACTAAGATGTGCCCGTGGTTGACTAACTGTCTAGCAGCCTTACGAGTTCTTGCAAAACCCATTCTGTAGACGAGGTTGTCCAGTCTGCTCTCGAGCAGAACTAAGAAGTTAACACCTGCCATGCCTTCCATCTTGGAAGCCTTATGGAACAGGTTTGCAAACTGTCTTTCATTCAGTCCGTACATGTTACGAACTCTCTGCTTCTCACGAAGCTGTAATCCGTAACCAGATAACTTGATGCGCTTAGTTGGGCCATGCTGGCCTGGAGCATAAGTTCTTTTCTTAAGCTCTTCGCCGGTTTCTAAGATGGAGAAGCT
>Ga0070399_1000958_pt1 | contig 31395 bp, 26 predicted proteins | sample BioMet4_FD_61217 | JGI IMG/M metagenome (GOLD analysis project Ga0070399, IMG submission 61217) | Microbial communities from bioreactor (seeded with sewage sludge) at LBNL, California, USA - Biofuel metagenome 4 (version 1) | ecosystem: Engineered > Bioreactor > Anaerobic > Unclassified ... | reverse complement strand
TCTTGACCTATTAGTCTTTTAAGGCAGACTTCCTTGGTAAAAGAGAGAACACTGTGAACAAAAACCATATCAGTAAAAGTGCAATTGATACAAAGGTAAATTGTAAAAATAATTCCTTGAAATCCCTTTAAAATGCTTATATTATTAGTATTTGCCGAGAGTTGCTAAGAGATAAAACTCCATGATTTGTATATAAATGGCAGGTGGTTTTATACTAGGTCTCACATGGTCGTGCGATTGATGCCTAAAGGCGTTGCGATTACTATCCTTTCGTGACGCGTTTAGATAGTAATGGCACTGCGTTTACGGCCTTATCGCAGTGCCAAAGGATAGTAATCGCGTGTAAATATTTATGATATAAAATATACGGGAAATCATAAAGGGGAATAGATGGTTTTGGGAAGAAAAGGAAAGTGGCGATGATGAATCAGTGAAGAAATAAAAAATGGGAAGTACATCAAAACAAGATGCACTTCCCACAGATTTAAATTATATTTCTGAAGAGAGGAGAAGTCCCTCCAAGCAGATTCTTTATTAATGTCTAATGTTAAGGCTTTACCTTAGTAAGCGCGTGCAATGATGACACGTTGCTTAGCAGGCTTGCCGCTCACCATATCGATTCCCTCTGTCTGTTCAACTCCGAAGGGGACGCAGCGGATGGTAGCCTGAGTCTCTTCCTTGATCTTTGCCTCTGTCTCGGCAGTGCCGTCCCAGTGGCAAAGGAAGAATCCGCCATCCTTGACACGCTCCTTGAACTCCTCGTAGTTATCGCATTCATAGATCCTACTGTCACGATACTTACGGGCTTTCTCAAAGATTGCTTTCTGGATATCATTGAGCATGGTAACCACATGCTCTACAATGCCGTCGAAAGAGACATTCTCTTTCTCTAGGGTATCACGTCGCATCACCTCTATCGTGTTGTTCTCGATGTCGCGAGCACCCATCACCAAGCGAACAGGCACACCTCGCAATTCATAGTCAGCGAATTTGAAGCCAGGACGCTTGTTGTCAGAATCATCATATTTGACACTTATTCCAAGATCCTGCAACTTGTCGATGACAGGCTGCAATCTGGCTGTTACAGCGGCGAGTTGCTCGTCGTTCTTGCTGATAGGGATGATGACCACCTGAATAGGAGCCAACTTCGGTGGCAACACAAGACCATTGTCGTCTGAGTGAACCATGATAAGCGCACCCATCAAGCGAGTAGATACGCCCCAGCTGGTAGCCCAAACATACTCTGGCTTATTCTCCTTATTTAAGAAGGTAACGTCGAAGCTCTTGGCGAAGTTTTGTCCGAGGAAGTGCGACGTGCCACTTTGCAGTGCCTTTCCGTCTTGCATCATTGCCTCGATGGTATAGGTATCAAGCGCACCTGCGAAACGTTCGGTCTCGCTCTTCACACCCTGAACGACAGGCACACCCATATAATTTTCTACGAAGTCGGCATAGACGCCAAGCATCTTGCGTGCTTCTTCTTGAGCCTCCTCAGAGGTTGCATGAGCCGTATGCCCCTCTTGCCAAAGGAATTCCGATGTACGAAGGAATGGTCTCGTGCGCATTTCCCAACGCATAACGTTACACCATTGGTTGCACAATATAGGCAGATCACGGTAGGAATGAATCCAGTTCTTATAGGTGTTCCATATCATCGTCTCCGATGTTGGACGGATAATCAACTCCTCTTCGAGCTTGGCCTCAGGGTCAACAACGATGTCCGTGCCTTCGTCGTTCATCTTCAGGCGGTAGTGTGTGACCACGGCGCTCTCCTTGGCAAAGCCCTTCACATGTTCGGCCTCGCGTGCAAAGAAACTCTTTGGAATAAGTAAGGGAAAATAAGCGTTCTGTACACCTGTTGCCTTGAACATCTTGTCGAGCACAGCCTGCATCTTTTCCCAAATGGCATAGCCATAAGGTTTGATGATCATACATCCGCGAACAGGGGAGCTCTCGGCGAGGTCAGCCTTGGTAACCAAGTCACTATACCACTGGCTATAATCGTCAGCGCGCTTGGTCAAATCTTTTAATTCTTTTGCCATGTTATTGTTTGTTGCTGCATAGAAGTAGGGAATGTCCTATCATACAATAGGTATTTTCCCACGATGCCAGTCCCTTTTATTGATTAATTTTGTTGCAAAGTTACGAAAAAATCAATGGATAAGGCCTAAAGGTAATAAAAAAACGATTATCTTTGCAAAAGATAGGATCGGTGGTTTAGATGGGATTTTATCTCCATTGTAGGTCAATAGTTCAATCGTTACATATAAACTAATTAATCAAATAAAAAAAAATATGAAGAGTTTTAAGATCGCAACAGTAGGTTTGTGTATGCTCGCATTGAGCGGATGTGCAACAAAGCAGGGTACAGGTGCCTTGATCGGTACAGGTGCAGGTGCAGTTTTAGGTGGTATTATCGGTAAGATTGCCGGCAATACAGCTGTTGGTGCTGCCATCGGTGGTGCTGTGGGCGCAGGCACCGGTGCTATTATCGGCCATCATATGGACAAGGTTGCTGCTGAGGCTGCACAGGTTTCCAGTGCTAAGGTTGAAGAGGTTACAGATGCCAACGGCTTGAAGGCAGTGAAGGTTTCTTTTGACTCAGGTATCCTGTTCCAACTCAACCAGGCTGTTCTCAATTCTGGCAGCAAGACTGACTTGGCTAAGTTCTCTAAGGTCCTGATCAATAACGCAGACTGTCACGTGGACATCTACGGTTATACAGACCGTTCTGGCAACGACGCCATCAACGTTCCTTTGAGCCAGAAGCGTGCTGATAGCGTTGCTGACTACCTGAAGTCTTGTGGTGTGAGCGCTTCACAGTTGCAGAACATAGTGGGTAAGGGCAGCCAGGATGAAATCGAAAACAAGAAGATCTCTCAGTTGAACCGTCGTGTAGAGGTTTATCTCTATGCATCTCCTGAGATGGTGGAGAAGGCTAATGCTGGTACACTTAACTAATCGCAAGTTACATCTGACAAAATAATCGGGGGTGCGGGCACTAGCCTGTATCCCCTTTTTCGCATGAAACAATTGAGGAAATTCATCGGTTGGGCATTGACCCTATTCTTCGCCTCGACCATTTTGGCGGTCGTGACATTCCGCTTTTTCCCCATCTATCTTACTCCTTTGATGGTAATCCGTTGTATTGAGAAGGGGTCTCTGACCATACATCATAACTGGGTTCCACTAGAGGATATGTCACCCCACGCTCCAGTGGCAGTGATGGCAGGGGAAGATTCGCACTTCCTTTTGCACCACGGGTTCGACCTCGATGCCATTGGCAACGCGGCAAAGCGTAACATCAACCATTCCGGAGGAAAGAAATACGGTGCCAGTACCATCACACAACAAACCGCAAAGAATGTTTTTCTATGGCCAGGAAGGTCTTGGGTACGCAAGGGTTTTGAAGCATACTTCACGGTTCTGATGGAGCTTTTCTGGAGCAAGCAACGCATCATGGAAGTTTACCTCAACTCCATCGAGATGGGTGATCGAATTTATGGATTGGATGCCTGCGCCGAATATAACTTTGGTAAGACGGCGCGTGACCTGTCAAGGAGCGACTGTGCGCTTATCGCAGCCACGCTTCCCAATCCGCTCAGGTTCTCGTCGAGCAATCCGAGCAGTTATACTCGTCGTCGGCAACGCCAGATCATAGCCAATATGCGTTATATTCCGTCCTTCCCCAAGGAAGGGGAGGATTATGATCCAAACACTGCTGTAGGAGGGACCTATAGGTAATTCTAGGTTTATATAAATGATATCTGACAATTTTCGCAAATTGAGAAATAGATGGTGGACAATCAAAACAAAGAATTATTCAGAGCCCAGGAGAGGGCACTTTTGCTTTCTCCTTTCATAAATAATACTTAGAATAGAATGAAAAAGAATTTCGTAATCGATTGGATATTGGTCTTTGTGGCTGTCCTTTCCATTATCTCAGGATTTGCTTTGCATCTTCTCGGAGAAGAAGGTGAAAACGATTTTTGGCATTATGTTGCTTTGTTCCATATACTTACGAATCTAGTATTCTTGATCGCCGTCATATTACATGTCAAGGCACATTGGAGATGGTACAAAGGCTTGTTGAAAAATGGGATACATAAAAAGATTAAGAGCTCGCTCATTTTACCCTTTGTGTTTTTCCCCTTGGCGATTTCTGGGATTGTCGTATTTGCTTTAGAAGAGTCTGGCAGAGGCTTTGGATTATGGCATTATGGCTTTGGGATAGCAATGACAATACTGTTTGTTTGGCATCTTCTCAGTCATTTGTCTATATTGCGCAAATCTTTAGAGGCTAAATCTGTTCATCAAGATTCTATTGATAAATATAGTATTTAAGACTGAATAAATGTTTTTCCTTCATTATAATAGTTAATTATTTGAAGGAAAGGTAGCTCAGCCAATCGAAAAATCGCACTTCTGATATATAATTGTAGAACTTTCGCACTTCTCTATCCAAAGTTCCATCCACTTAACGGCTAATTTAGGTCGAAGAAAAATAATTAAGATGACCGAAGAAGAATTACTTTCCCAACTCAATTCTAACCAGCGTGAAGCTGTCACTTATTGTGATGGCCCACAACTTGTCATTGCCGGCGCTGGATCGGGAAAGACTCGTGTGCTCACTTACAAGATTGCTTGGCTTCTTGCCCACTATGAACTCAAACCGTGGAATATCCTCGCTCTCACCTTTACCAATAAGGCTGCTCGAGAGATGAAGACACGTATCGCTCGACTAGTTGGCGATGAAAGCGCTCGTTATCTGCAGATGGGAACCTTCCATTCCATCTTTTCCCATATTCTACGGGTGGAACATGAGGCAGTGGGTTATGGGTCCGACTTCACCATCTATGACGAGTCCGATTCCCGTTCATTAATCAAGAATATCCTGAAGACCATGGGATTGGATGACAAGACCTATAAGCCCGCGTCCGTGCATGCTGCCATTTCGATGGCTAAGAATCACCTTTATATGCCCGACCGCTATGTGGAGGATGGTGATTTGATGTCCCGAGACCGATCGCGCAACATGCCAGAGACATATAAAATATATGCAACTTACCAGCAACGGTTGCAGCAAGCCAACGCAATGGACTTTGATGACCTGCTCGTCATCACCTTCCGTATGTTGCGAGACCATGAGGATTTGCGACGCAAGTATGCCGATCGGTTTAAGTATGTATTGGTTGACGAGTACCAAGACACCAACTATGTGCAGCAGCGCATCGTCACTTTACTCACTCAGGAGCATCAACGCATCTGTGTTGTGGGTGATGATTACCAGAGTATCTATGCCTTCCGTGGGGCCCGCATCGACAATATCCTCAACTATAACCGCATCTATCCCGAAGCGAAGCTTTTCAAGTTGGAGCAAAATTATCGTTCAACGCAATTGATAGTAGCCGCTGCCAACTCGCTGATGAAGCACAATGCAAATCAGATACCCAAGGATGTTTTCTCGAAGAATGACGAAGGAGAGAAGCTGACAATCCTCGAAAATATTTCCGACAAGCGCGAAGCCGCAATGGTTTGTCGTGAGATCAAACGAATCAAATCGCAGGAACATTGTCACTGGAGCGACTTTGCCATCCTTTATCGGACCAATGCCCAGAGCCGCCTCTTTGAGGAAGAGATGCGCAAACCCGAAGTGGGCATGGGACAACATTATCGTATCTATGGTGGCTTGAGCTTCTATCAACGTAAAGAAGTGAAGGATGTCATCGCCTATTTTCGCCTCATTGTCAATCCCGATGATGAGGAAGCGTTCCGGCGTGTCATCAATTACCCTTCACGAGGCATCGGCAATACAACGCTACAAAAGATAGTTGACACAGCACAACAACATAGCATCAGCCTTTGGAATGTTATCTCAAGGCCAAACGATTACGGTTTGGATGTGAATCGTGGAACCATGGCAAAGCTTGATGGTTTCTGCGCTTTGGTGGGTGGGTTCATCGACAAGCGATTCACAACTGATGCACTCACGATGGGCAAGGAGATCATTGGGAAGACAGGTGTTAACACCGACCTTGCTTCCGATCATACCGTCGAGGGTGACAGTCGCAGACAAAATGTTGACGCGTTGCTGGCTGGTATGTCCGACTTTGTGGAGTCCCAGCAAGAGGATGGACAAGGTGACCATGTCTCCTTGGCCGACTATTTGTCCACGGTTTCATTGATGACCGACTTGGATAACAGTGACGATAGCGATGATAAGATTACCCTAATGACTATCCACTCTGCCAAAGGATTGGAATTTCCCACCGTCTTTGTGGTAGGAATGGAGGAAAACATCTTTCCAAGTATGATGGCTGTTGGAAGCCCCAAGCAACTTGAGGAAGAGCGTCGATTGCTCTATGTTGCCATCACACGAGCCGAGCGCCACTGCTATCTCACCTGGGCGCATACGCGTTGGCAATATGGTAAGATGGATAGTTTTGTCAATCCGAGTCGCTTTCTCAATGATATCGATCCAAAGTTGACTACGCTTCACGTCGAGGGAGGTCGATTGTCAGGACGGGGATTTGGCAGCGATGAAGAACCCGCGCGTCGTCCATGGGATGATGATTATGAGTCAGATAGACCATATACTGGTTCTCGTCCTTGGGGCGGTGAATACCGTCGACTCAATGGTCGGATGCAAAACTCTCGTCCGATAGGTGGGCAATTTATGGCCGATCCTAAACCGAAGGAGACTGCTCCGCGTCGACCGGAGCAAGCTACCAACCCCTTCTCAACCTCTTTTGAGCAAAAATTGAAACAGAGTGGCAATTGGAAGAAAGTGTCTCAGACCATGAGCAATGGTGGCCGTGCTACTTCATCAACTTCTCCCACACCAAATCCTACCATGTCATCTACCTCGTCTGCGGCTTCGGTTTCGTCTCCGTCAGCAGGTATAAGTGAGGGACAGATCATTGAACATCAGCGATTTGGTCGTGGTAAAGTGGTCAAAGTGGAGGGCGTTGGAGAAAATGCCAAGGCTACCGTAGACTTTGACACGACCGGTCGCAAGCAACTCTTGCTGAAGTTTGCAAGGTTCAACATGATTGGGTAATGTCTTGATTTTCTAGTTTCTAGTAAATTCTTATCTCGACTATACATAATGATGAGGCTTTGTTCATTCTGACATGAATGAACAAAGCCTCTTTCAAATTCATTTGGTTCAAAATTAATTGTCTTGCTGTTGGTATCTTGTTCTAGCGTTGATAATAGTTGCTGATGCCAATGTCATTTTTCTTTTGCGATCGCTGCACAAGATTGTCGTAGAATGGTATACAAAGAAATGGCCGCATCTTGAATGTTCAAGATGCGGCCATCGTTATTTTTAGTAATCCAACTAGCTTTTTTATCGAAAGTTTTTCTAGTCTGAGTGATACCTCTATCGAGGCGCTTGACGTTGTTGGTTTTACTCTTTTGTCTTTTTAGTTCCGCTCCTTCGGAGGGAATTGAAAAGACTTTTTTATCTACGAAGACCCAAAGCCAAGATAAGGGCACGATAACGATTGATATCGGTTGCCTTAAGATAGTTGAGCAATGCGCGACGCTTAGCAACGAGTTTGGTTAGAGAACGTGTGGTCACGTAGTCCTTGCGGTTAACCTTAACGTGCTCTGTGAGGTGAGAAATACGATAGGTAAACAGAGCTACTTGGCTCTCTACGCTACCTGTGTTCTTAGCTTCTTTGCTATACTCAGCAAAGATTTCCTCTTTCTTTGTCTTGTCTAAATACATTGATTTGGTTGATTAATTGTTTTTGCATCATTACATCCTTCTGTCGCTTGTTGGCCTTAATCACTGCCGACCACGGCATCGAATGCATCGGATTTTCCGTAAATGCGGTGCAAAGTTACTAAAAAGATTTGATAACCAACTTCTTTCTGCATTCTTTTTTGTAATTTTGCAGGCAAATAACATAGTACGTTTTAAGGTAAAATTAATGCAAGAGATTCGTAACGTCGCAGTAATTGCGCACGTCGACCATGGCAAGACAACATTGGTTGACAAAATGATGCTCGCTGGAAAACTATTTCGCGACGGCCAGGATAACAGTGGGGCCGTGTTGGATTCCAATGATTTGGAGCGCGAAAGAGGAATAACCATTCTGTCGAAGAATGTCTCAATAAATTGGAAAGGAGTAAAGATCAACATACTTGATACCCCGGGTCACTCAGACTTTGGTGGTGAGGTTGAGCGTGTGCTCAACATGGCTGATGGCTGCTTGTTGCTTGTCGATGCTTTTGAAGGACCAATGCCACAGACTCGTTTTGTGCTTCAGAAGGCCTTACAGATAGGCTTGAAGCCCATCGTAGTGGTCAACAAGGTGGATAAACCTAACTGTCGGCCAGAGCAAGTGTATGAGATGGTGTTCGACTTGATGTGCGATCTCAATGCCACAGAGTATCAGTTGGACTTCCCCGTTGTCTACGGCTCGGCCAAAAACGGTTGGATGAGTGAAGACTGGAAAGCCCCAACAGACAATATTGAGTACCTACTTGACAAGATAATAGAGTCTATTCCTGCTCCCAAATACTTGGAAGGAACGCCACAGATGCTTATCACATCGCTTGATTATAGCAATTATACAGGACGTATTGCCGTGGGCAGGGTGCACCGAGGTGTGCTCAAAGATGGCATGAATATTATCATTTGCCATCGTGACGGCTCCAAGGAGAAGACCAAGATTAAGGAACTTCACACTTTTAATGGTATCGGACACCAGCGTGTTGACGAGGTTGGGAGTGGTGATATCTGTGCCGTTATTGGACTGGAGAAGTTCGAGATTGGTGACACTATCGCTGACTACGAGAACCCAGAGGCTCTGCCTCCAATCGCTGTTGATGAGCCTACGATGAGCATGTTGTTCACCATCAATGACTCACCATTCTTTGGTAAGGAAGGCAAATTCTGCACTTCGCGTCAGATTGGCGATCGTTTGGCCAACGAATTGGAGAAGAATCTTGCCCTCAAAATCAGAAATATCGACGGCTCAACTGATAAGTGGATTGTGAGTGGACGTGGTGTGTTGCATCTCTCTGTACTCATTGAGACCATGCGCCGAGAAGGCTTTGAGCTGCAAGTTGGTCAGCCACAGGTTATCTATAAGGAAATTGACGGTAAGAAATGCGAGCCTATCGAGGAACTCGACATCAATGTTCCGGAGGAATTCTCAAGCAAGATGATTGATATGGTAACCCGTCGTAAGGGCGAGCTTACTAGCATGGATACCGAGGGTGACCGTGTAAACATTACTTTTGACATACCAGCTCGTGGTATCATCGGTCTTCGTACCAATGTGCTGACAGCTTCTCAGGGTGAGGCAATTATGGCCCATCGTTACAAGGAATATCAACCTTTCAAGGGTGAAATCGTACGCCGTACCAATGGATCAATGATTGCTTTGGAAACAGGGACGTCGTTTGCTTATTCCATCGACAAACTCCAAGATCGCGGTAAGTTCTTTATTGATGCAGGTGAAGAGGTTTATTACGGTCAGGTCATTGGTGAACATGTGCATGACAACGACCTCGTGATTAACGTGACTAAGTCTAAGCAGCTCACCAACGTGCGTGCATCAGGTTCTGATGAGAAGGCACGGGTTATTCCGAAGACAGTGATGAGTCTTGAGGAATGTCTTGAATATATCAAGGAAGACGAGTATGTGGAGGTAACGCCGAAGAGCATGCGTATGCGCAAGATTATCCTCGACCACCTCGAAAGAAAGCGTTCCAGCAAGGATTAATATTTTGAGGAGCACCATAGATTCAATTACTGAGAATGGTAATTGGGAGAGTGCTTGAAGAATCAAATAGTGCGATGCACGTCATTTGTGAGTTACAAAGTAACCATGAATGACGTGCATTGTTGTTTTAAATTCATTGGTGGTATCCGCCCTTAAGTAGTTGTCATAATCTTGACAAGCAAATCTACATCAAAGAACTGTGAATTCTGCAGATCTAAAAAGAACTGGGATAATTTCTTAAACTATCTTTTTCCACTGCCCGGCAGTCATATGAGCAAGTTGCAGATATGACTTAAACTAAATATGAGTAAATAAAGGTGAGGTTGTTAAGCTTTATAACACCGGTGCCAGGATGTGTCCGAACCACCCTGCAAAACGTTTCCATGGTGAGCGCCATTCCTTCCAGTTCTTTGGTGTCAGCAGGAACGAACTGCTTTTCTCACGGTCAAAGAGTTTGTTGAGTTCGTGTGTGGTGCATTTGTCGAGAATAACGGCATTGGCCTCGTAGTCCCACGACAGGCTACGAGCATTAAGATTGGCCGATCCTACAGTACAAATCCGTCCGTCAACCATAATAACCTTTGTGTGATGGAAGCCTTTTGTAAACATCCAAATGTTGCAACCATCCTGCATGAGTTGATGGGCATTATAGAAACCAGCATCAGGAGTAAGGGGGATGTCACTGCGCGTTGAAAGCATGATGTCCACTTTGACCCCACGCTTGACAGCATCGCGTAATGCTTTTTTGAGCGAGTGGTTGAGGGTGAAGTAAGGGTTGATAATGCGGATGCTGTCCTTTGCCAATTGGATAGCATTGGTATAAAAGTCGCGGATGATGCTGTTTGTCTTGCGTGGCTCGCGGTTGATGATGCCAATCATCTTTTTTCCGGCAGAAGGACATGTGTCGGGTTTGAGTCCGTGGAAATAGCTCACGTCACCCAAACCGCGATAATATTGCGCACCGTAAATGTCCTGTTTCGTCACTTTATTCCATATCTTAAGGAAGATGCTCTGTAGTGTGTTCACTTCGGTGCCCTCAATACGACAGTGCATATCGTGCCATTGGCCCACCTGAGGAGTGCCCGTGATATAATAGTCAGCCACGTTCATGCCACCTATATAGGCAATCTTACCATCAATGACCACAATCTTGCGGTGGTCTCGAGAGAACACATGGTTGACCCATGGGAAGCGAATAGGGTCTACCTCATAAATCTCGATGCCACGGGAGCGGATATCTTGTATGTGACGTCGGTGTAAAGGCCGATTGTTGCTCATGTTACCAAAAGAGTCAAATAGGGCGCGTATTTCCACGCCAGCATCGGCACGCTCAGCCAAGATGTCGAAGAGCTCTTTGGCAATAGAGTCGTTACGGAAGTTGAAATACTCTAGATGCACCGACTTCTTTGCCTGACGGATGGCCGTGAAAAGATCGTCGAACTTCTCCTGACCAGTCTGAAGAAGTACAACACTGTTGTCGTGACTGAACGAAATTCCATGATTGCGCAGATGATTTGCCAACAGTGTGTCAGCCGTCTGTGCATAATCAGAGTCTACCTGCTGAGCCTCAGAACTGAGGTTCAGTCCGATGAAGAGCAAGAGAAGTATTGTCCTGTGTAAAGCGGAGAGACTTATAGTCTTATGTATCTTGACAGTTTTGATAGTTCTAATACTGAATTTTGACATAAACAGGAGTGCTCTATGTACTCCGAGAGTTCTATATGCTTCTGTGAGGTGATGTCTTTTATGACTTGAAAGCCTAGAGTACAATATGACCTCCTTGGCCAATTATGCATCCATAGGGGGGAATTGGGGGCTGGCCGCTGCAGATGCTGCCTCCAAAGCCACCGCATAACTATCGACGATACCGATTAGTCGACTATCCTTGTCACATACGAGAACGGAGTGAATCTTATAGCGATGCATGATGCGCTCTATCTCAGTGACCTTCGTTTCGGGGCTAACCGTTTTAGGATCGCGTGTCATGATGTCTGCCACGGTGCGATCGAAGAATTGTGCCTGCCAGAGTTCCATGGCACGACGGATGTCTCCATCTGTAATTATGCCGATGACACGCCCTTTGCCATCGAGTGAGACACCAAGGCCGAGCTTGCCGTTAGACAGATGAATGATAGCCTCTCCAAGATGCATGTCCTCTGAAAGGATTGGAAGATCCTCGGTGCGCATCACATCTTCGGCGGTGGTAAGCAGTCGTCGGCCGAGTTCACCACCTGGGTGGAATTGCGCGAAGTCCTTTGGTCTGAAGTCGCGAACTCTCATCAATGCCACTGCCAGTGCATCTCCCATGGCCAGTACAGCCGTGGTCGAAGAAGTTGGAGCAAGGTTCAATGGGCACGCCTCATGGTCCACATGGACGAGGATATGTATGGTGCTATATTTCGCAAGGAGTGATTGTGCGTTGCCGCTCATGCCGATGATGGGCACCTGTCGATGGAGTAGGATAGGCACGAAGCGGAGCAGTTCGTCTGTCTGACCGCTGTTGCTGATGGCAAGAACCACGTCGTCCGGGGTCATCACGCCAAGGTCTCCATGGAAGGCATCGAGGGGATTGATGAAGAACGCTGGTGTACCAGTGGAAGAGAGCGTCGACGCAATCTTTGCGCCGATGTTGCCACTCTTGCCTACTCCCGTTACGATAACTTTCCCCTTGCAGTGGTAGATGAGTTCTACCGCACGTACGAAATTATCATCCAGTTGTTGTGAGAGATGCTCCAGTGCCTGTGCTTCTTCAGCAATGCATTGTCGAGCATACTCAATGGAGTGGCCAATGCTTTCCTCCAATTTTGCGTTTGTCATAATAATTGTTTGATCAAGGACTCCAATTTGTCCAATTCCAGCATGTTTGCAGCATCCGATAGTCCCTTGTCAGGGTCTGGGTGTACTTCAAAGAAGTAGCCTGTAGCACCGAATGCCTTGGCAGCCAATGCCATGGAGGGAACGAAACGACGGTCGCCGATTGTCTTTCCCTGGCCTGCAGAAGGGCGCTGTACGCTATGAGTGCAGTCCATGATCACAGTGGGGACAATGTCTAGCATATCTGGAATGTTACGGAAGTCAACTACAAGGTTGTTGTATCCAAAGGAGTTGCCACGCTCGGTGAGCCATACTTCCTTTGCTCCACTATCCTTGCATTTCTCCACCGGGTATTGCATATCACGACCAGAAAGGAACTGTGCCTTCTTGACATTCACTATGCGACCAGTCTTTGCGGCAGCTACGAGCAAGTCGGTCTGGCGGCAAAGGAAGGCGGGAATCTGCAAAATGTCACAAACTTCGCCAACCGGTGCAGCCTGCCAAGTCTCATGGATATCTGTCGTAATCTGCAGTCCATATTTCGATTTGATATCTGCAAGCATCTGCAACCCATGGTCTATGCCAGGCCCACGAAAGGCTTTGAGCGATGTGCGATTTGCTTTATCGAAAGAAGCCTTGAAGATTATCGCCGTACCGAGTCTGTTGTTAATGTCAACGAGAGTTTGTGCTACAGTGTCTAACAACTCGGTCGACTCAATGACACACGGACCTGCGATGAGCAGTGGAGCAGGAGATGCTGATCCGGCTGCCTTCTCCGATTCTTCTGTTGGAAGAGAATCCTGCAAACGATAATTATGGTTTATATTGTGTATCATTGCTTTGATTTTGTAGATACCTATGATAATGCAGAGTATGTTGTCTGCTCAGCTTACACAGAATATGCCTTTTGGTCTATTTGCCCTGGTGTCTTTCTTTCTTCGCGATGAGCAAAGAGTGTAGTATATCAGGCCTTTCGGATTTCCAACTGTAAGACTGCAAAGTTATAAAAACTTTGTATCATATGGTTCAAAACGTCAAAAAAACTTGAAATCCGCACATTGTGCTTTTGCGAAAGGATAGCAATGGCACTGCGATTAATGCTTAAACGCGTTGCGATTGAGTACAAATCGGAACGCCAAAGGATACCAATGGCAGTGCCAAAGGATAGTAAAGGGAAGGTCGAAGGATAGAGTTGAGAAGTGAGACGTTGTCCTAATCTATTAGGATAAAGCTTATTACATATACTGAATGTAGGGTAAAATATCATGGTAGCAAATCGTTAAATATTGTAAAAACATAATGATTAAACCTTTGAATTTAAGGTTATTAGATTAAAAAGAAGTAATTTTGCACCTTAATTACGTGGGTAGGGGTAAATAGTGCCCCAAACAATTCACATAAAGTCTAACTTTATTAATTATCAATTCATTATTTAATTTTATGTCTAATTTAAAAAACGTTCAGCCGCTTGATGATTTCAACTGGGATGAGTTTGAGAATGGAAGAGTAGCTTCAACCAGTCATGAGGTTTTGGAAAAGGCCTATGACGAGACCCTCAACAGAATCCAGGAACATGAAGTAGTGGATGGAACTGTGATTTCCCTCGACAAGAAGGAAGTTGTAGTAAACATTGGTTACAAGAGTGACGGTATCATTTCTACTTCGGAATTCCGTTACAATCCAGACTTGAAGGTAGGCGACACAGTAGAAGTCTATGTTGAAAGCCAGGAGAACAAAAAGGGTCAGCTCGAGCTTTCTCACAAGAAGGCACGCATGACCCGTAGCTGGGACAAGATTAACGAGGCTTTGGAGAGCGACGAGATTCTGCAAGGTTTCATCAAGTGTCGTACTAAGGGCGGTATGATCGTTGACGTATTTGGCATCGAGGCCTTCTTACCAGGTAGCCAAATCGACGTGCATCCTATCCGCGACTACGATATGTTCGTGGGTAAGACCATGGAGTTCAAGGTTGTGAAGATCAACCAAGAATATCGCAATGTTGTGGTTTCACACAAGGCACTCATCGAGGCCGAACTGGAAGCACAAAAGAAAGAAATTATCTCCCACTTGGAAAAAGGTCAGGTGCTCGAAGGCACTGTCAAGAACATCACCTCTTACGGTGTGTTTGTTGACCTCGGCGGTGTGGACGGACTTGTACATATCACAGACCTTTCTTGGGGCCGCGTAAGCGATCCACACGAGGTTTGCGAGCTCGATTCTAAGATCAAGGTTGTTATTCTCGACTTTGATCCAGATCGCAAGCGTATTGCTCTCGGTATGAAGCAGCTTACTCCTCATCCTTGGGATGCTCTCGATACCGAACTGAAGGTGGGTGACCACGTTAAGGGTAAGGTTGTCGTGATGGCAGACTACGGTGCATTCGTTGAGATTCAGCCTGGTGTTGAGGGACTTATTCACGTTAGTGAGATGTCTTGGAGCCAGCACTTGCGTTCAGCACAGGAGTTCCTTCACGTTGGCGACGAGGTAGAAGCAGTTATTTTGACCCTTGATCGTCAGGAGCGTAAGATGTCACTTGGCATCAAGCAGCTGAAGGAAGACCCATGGGAGAACATCGAGACAAAATACCCTGTTGGTAGCCAGTCTACTGCCAAGGTACGCAACTTCACCAACTTCGGTATCTTCGTAGAGCTTGAGGAAGGCGTTGATGGTTTGATCCATATCTCTGACTTGTCTTGGACCAAGAAGGTTAAGCATCCTTCAGACTTTACTACTGTTGGTGCTGACATCGATGTTATCGTGCTCGAAATCGACAAAGAGAACCGTCGTTTGAGCCTCGGCCACAAGCAGTTGGAGGGCAATCCTTGGGATGTTTATGAGTCTCTTTACACTCCTGGAAGTGTTCATGACGGTAAGATTACCGAAATGATGGACAAGGGAGCTGTGATTACACTCAACGAAGGTGGCGAAGGTTTCGCTACACCTAAGCATCTTACAAAGGAAGACAAATCACAGGCTAAGCTTGGTGAGGAGTTGACCTTCAAGGTGATTGAGTTCAACAAGGAGTCTCGTCGCATCATCCTTTCTCACTCTCGTACATTCGAGGAGGGTAAGGAAGAGGCTAAGCCACGTCACCGCGCTGGCGCAACCCACAAGCAGAGCGAATCTTCTGACATCAAGAATGTTGCTGCAGGAACATCTCTGGGCGACCTCGATGTACTCGCTAAGCTGAAGGCTGATATGGACAAAAGTAAGTAATCTTTAGATACTTAACATATTAAATTCCCCTTGAGAGTTGGGTTTCGGCCTGATTTTCAAGGGGAATTTCTTTTTATATACTTTTCTTCCAGAACCAAGAAACCACTCAATTGTTAAACTACTCCTTGCTTTCCAACTTTTTTCAATACACTGATATATAAGCCTTATTTACTATTTGCTCTGGTGTTTGTAATATCATAGAATGATGAAAGCAATACTAAGACATTGTACAAAGAACGCAAAGTATACTCAGTTAACTACTTCTTTTCTTCTTATCATTTTTTATTGGAATCAACTTCAGATCAATACCATATTATATTTATCTTAATTTTGTCGCTCTCAATAATAGCAAAAATCATTATCTTTGTGCTAATATGGAGACGATGGGGTATTTCGATTAAGCTTGAATTTGCAAATTAGTTTCAAGCATTAAGCACAAATAGAGTGTTGAAACCTATGACAACAGAGGACGAGTCGAAGAAGCAACAGCGATCATATGTGATGAGTCGCATCAGGAGCAAGGACACAAAGCCTGAGCTGACCGTGCGGCATTGGCTCTTTATGCATGGATATCGTTATCGCAAGAATGTGCGTAAACTACCGGGTACGCCTGATGTCGTGATGCGAAAATATTCTGTTTGTATCTTTGTTCATGGTTGTTTTTGGCATGGTCACGAACATATAAGTATGCCAAAAACCAATTCAGACTTTTGGAGTAAAAAGATAACGCGTAACCGTGAGCGTGACGAGCAAAATAAAAAGCAACTCATGCAAATGGGTTGGAACGTCATTACTGTTTGGGAATGTCAACTCACTAAAGCATGTGTTGAGCAAACCATGAGTGAGGTAGAACATTGGCTGAATCTTTCTTTGTTAATAAAGGCGGGCATGAAGTTTAACAGAGATTTAAGCGCGTCACACCCATACACCTTACAAGAGGACGATAGCATAATCGCTGCTGACCCAGACCTAATTGATACACCAGAATAAGTCTTACTTCATCAAAAGTAATTGTTTCGAAAGTTGCAATGGGTTGTTCAAATTTGAGCATAACAATAGTATTGTATTTCAACCTATGTAACTACGCTGTTATTGAGAAACCTTAGGCTCGATACTACTGAATAACACTGCCAATGGGTCCCGATATTATGACAATCTAAGAGATATTGATTATACAGTGTGCATAGATTTCTCATTGGAATTATGCAAAACATGACATATAATAGTTTTCTTTGGATATAGGTACTGCGCTTGGCATGTTTTTTGCAAAGCTTTGGGTAGATATTAAAAGAAAACAACTAATAGATATGAAAAAAGGAAACATTGGGGTTACAACCGAGAATATTTTCCCCGTTATCAAAAAATTTCTCTATTCTGACCATGAGATTTTCCTGCGTGAGATGATTTCTAATGCCGTAGATGCTACGCAGAAGTTGAAAACCGCAGCACAGAAAGGTGACTTTAAGGGTGAGTTAGGTGATCTGTCCGTTCGCGTAACGTTGAATAAAAAGGCCAAGACGTTCACCATCAGTGACCGCGGTATTGGTATGACTGAGGAAGAGATTGATAAGTATATCAACCAAATCGCATTCTCGGGTGTTACCGACTTCCTTGACAAATATAAGGATGAGGCCAATGCTATCATCGGCCATTTCGGTCTGGGATTCTACTCTTCATTCATGGTTTCCGACCGTGTGGACATTATTACCAAGAGCTATAAGGACGACACTAAAGCCGTGAAGTGGAGCTGTGACGGTTCACCGGAATTCACACTTAAGGATACTGACAAGGCCGATCGTGGCACAGATATCGTTCTTCATATTTCTGACGACTGTCAAGAGTTCTTGGAGAAGGCACGCATCGAGACATTACTGAACAAGTACTGCAAGTTTATGGCAGTGCCTGTGGTGTTTGGTAAGAAGACCGAATGGAAGGACGGCAAAGAAGTGGATACTGAAGAGGACCATGTCATCAATGATGTGGAGGCACTCTGGCTGAAGCAACCATCTGGGATAAAGGACGAAGATTATAAGAGTTTTTATCGCACACTATATCCAATGTCGGATGAGCCTCTGTTCTGGATACACCTTAACGTGGACTTCCCATTCCATTTGACTGGTATATTGTATTTCCCACGCATTGCAAGCAACATCGATTTGCAGCGTAACAAGATACAGCTCTATAGCAACCAAGTGTTTGTTACCGACCAGGTAGAAGGCATCGTGCCTGATTTCCTCACGTTGCTCCATGGCGTCATCGACTCTCCAGATATTCCGCTCAATGTGAGCCGTAGCTATCTACAGAGCGATTCCAACGTAAAGAAGATTTCGACTTACATCACAAAGAAGGTGGCTGACCGTCTGCAGCAGATATTCAAGGATGACCGTAAGGACTACGAACAGAAGTGGGATGACCTGAAGCTGTTCATTAATTATGGCATGCTTTCACAGGAAGACTTCTATGACCGCGCCAAGGACTTTGCTCTTTTCAAGGACGTTGATGGCAAGTATTTCACCTACGAAGAGTATAAGACGCTCATCAAAGACAATCAAACGGACAAGAATGGCGACCTGATATACCTCTATGCAACCGACAAGGAGGATCAATATACCTATATCAATAATGCTCAGGATAAGGCTTACAGCGTGCTTTTGTTCGACGGACAACTTGATGTGCCAATTGTAAGCATGTTGGAACAGAAGTTTGAGAAGAGCCGTTTCTCTCGTGTTGATGGTGACATCATTGACCGTCTCATCGTGAAGGAGGATGCTAAGAAGACCGTTCTTGAAGAGAACGACCGTGACAATCTGTCAGAAGTGTTCCGCTCCCAGATGCCTAAGATGGACAAAGCCACATTCAATGTGGATATTGAATCCCTCGGCGAGCAGTCCTCACCGGTTGTTATCACACAGAGTGAGTATATGCGTCGTATGAAGGAAATGAGTAAGTTCCAGCCGGGGATGAGCTTCTATGGACAGATGCCAGATAGCTATACTGTAGTGCTAAATGCTGACCATCCTTTGGTGAAGAATGTGCTTGACGCAACAAACAACGCTACGGCAGAGGCCTTGAAACCTGTCGATAGTGAGCTCAAGGGTCAGCAGGCTCGACTTGCCTCCCTCCGTCAGTCACAGAGTGGCAAGAAACCTGAGGAGATCAAGCAGGAAGAGAAGGACGATGTATCAAACACTGAGAAAGCAGTGAATGAGCAGCGCGACAAGAAGAACAAGATATTGTCCGACTATGCAGCAGACAATGACATCGTGCATCAGCTCATAGACCTTGCCCTCTTGCAGAACGGAATGCTCAAGGGCGAATCTCTCGATAAGTTCTTGAAGAGAAGTGTGGACCTGATCAAGTAACTAAATATTAATCAAAGTATTGGGGTTGTGGAGCATCTAGGTATGTTCTGCAATCCCTTTTTTAGTAGATTTTCCTGTTAGTTGTTTGGAAGGGCGATGTAATTATTGTATTTTTGTTCCATCAGTATCCCCTTATATTTTGTCGGGGAACATAAATATCTTGACTATTACAATGACAAGGAAAGAACGATACAATTATATATTAGATTATTTTCGGAAGAACGAGCCGAACGTGACAACCGAATTACAGTTCGGTTCAGCGTTCCAACTGCTTGTTGCAACCCTACTTTCGGCCCAATGTACGGACAAACGCATCAACGTCGTTACGCCAGCACTCTTCCGTCGCTACCCAACGGCAGAAGAAATGGCCAAGGCTGAGCCAGAGGATATACTCGAATATGTCAGTTCGGTGAGTTATCCCAACTCTAAATCCCGCCATCTGGCGGAGATGTCTCGCATTCTTGTCAGCGACTTTGATGGCGAAGTGCCCGATGATCCTAAGGACTTGATCAAACTGCCAGGTGTCGGCCGCAAGACCACCAACGTGGTGCAGGCGGTTTGGTTCGGCAAGGCGAAGATGCCGGTAGATACCCATGTGTATAGGGTTGCTCATCGTTTGGGGCTCGTGTCAAAGACGGCCAATACGCCATTGAAGGTGGAGCAGGAGTTGGTACGCAATATTCCTGAGGATGATATGTCGTCCGCGCACCACTGGTTGTTGCTTCACGGCCGTTACATTTGCCAGAGTGCACGACCGAAATGTGATAGTTGTCCGTTTGCCCCGATATGTCCTAAGTTATTGGAAGGAAGTAAATTGGAATAGAATTATGAATACAAAAATGATCATGTCATTCCTTGAGGGAGTGGCAGCCAACAATAATAGAGAGTGGTTCGAAGAGCATAAGGATGAGTATCAAGCTGCTCGTGCATCTTTTGAAAAGGGCATTGACAAAGCCATCGAAGCTATTGGTACTTTCGATCCGAGCATTGCGCACCTGCGGGGCAAGGATTGTGTCTTCAGGTTTTACCGTGATGTACGATTCAGTAAGGATAAGTCGCCTTACAAACGACACTTTGGTGCCTATATCTCTGCACACGGGAGGAAGAGCCTTCACGGTGGATATTACCTCCATATTCAACCTGGTCGATGTCTGTTAAGTGGTGGCGCCTACTGGTTACCAACCAACATCTTGACTGCCGTTCGCAACGAAATCATGGGTAATACCGATGAGTGGATACGCTCAGTGGAGAATGGACAGTTTGTGAAATTTTTCGGATATGTGAACGAAGGGAAATGGAGCGAGGAATCAATGTCGACCAAGGGCTTTGGCATTGAGTTTCTGAAGAAAGCCCCAAAGGATTTCCCCAATGACTATGAATATCTTCGTTATCTGAAGATGAAGGATTATTGCGTATGGCACTCAGTGCCCGACGACTTCTTTGAGGGTAATGATTGGTTACCAAAAATGGTAAAGCTCTTCAAGGTTGTCAAGCCTATGATGGACTTTACCAATAACGTTATCGACGACTACGAGTAAGTTTGGGTGTTAGTTGGTAGTGCGGTGATAGGTGTTAGGGATTAGTTGTTATCACTTAACACCCAACTCATAACACCTAACACTTACCAAGTTAGTGTGTCGCCTGCCACCAACCAGTTTTCTGTCTACCCTTAATCGCTACGCTATTACGGCTTGGATCTGAGATAGTAATGCCGGAATAATGCTTCACGTCAAATATGATGGGATTCCAATATAGATAGGAATAGAGTTGGTCTGTAGTAGATTTGTTTGGCACAACCGCATCAAGCCGAGAGTGGAATTCGTCAAGCAAGTTAGCGTTCTTGCACTGATGATCCACATAATTACCCATATCATAGAAGATTGCAGGATTGAATCCATCGAGCACTTGCACGCTATCGACCAATGAGTCGGGTAGGGTATAGTGTGTATTGATTTGCTTCATTGTCGCTGCCAATGCTTCTACCTTACGGCAATCGATGGCCGACAGCGCGCCATAAGGATATTTGTAGGCTCTATAGAAAGTGTCGAAAGCCTTCACAGCACCATCATAGGACGGTATTGCAGTTGCCAATGACTTCCAAATAGTATGATAGGGAACACCCAGATCCATCACTTCCGAAGTAGAGGCGATGAGGAAATTGGTGGCATTGCGTAGTTCGTAGGCTGTCTCGATGTTAGCCATGTAGCAGTCGTCGAATTGGATGAACTGCATCTTCAACCCCGAATTCTGTATCCCTTCAGCAAATGTGGTGACATTGGTAGCATAGCTCATATCGTCCACACTTCCGAAAAATCTGGTCATCGGGTAAGCCGTGGAGGACTGATTACTATAGGGAGATGCCTTTGCTTGTGACATATCATAGACAGAAGAGTGACGCTTGGCATTGATAGGGTAATTTACCCAATCCTCCTTGTAAGTCCATCCGGAACCATGGCAGCCCACCATCATCGCATAGTTCAATGCGTAGGCATTGGTCTTCACATCGTTGATAATCTCCGTAATGCCTGCCGCCGTGGTGTAACTATTTCCAGAATAGCTCTTGACAGGTACGTGAGTAATCACCCCATTGGTATATTTGATCTCGTAAAGATCGGATACCGATGTCGACTTACTGATGAAAACCATCACCCTTCCTTTCAGTCCCTTATCCTTCTTGATGGCACTTTCGATACTATCAAGGTTTTGAAGGAAGATGTTGTACAACCCAGTGTTGCTTGCAGACCCAGACCATGGCATAAATACCAAGATGGTCTGTTTGTTGATGTCTTCCGCTCTTTCGGGCACATCATTGCTGCACGCCGTAAAGACGAGTGCCGCAAAGATTACTAAAAGGAAGTTAGGGATGATTTTTTTCATGTCTTATTTCTTCTTTAATGCGGCCAAAGACTCCCGCAGCGAAGCAATTTTCTCCTCGGAATCGCTCATCTTCTTGCGTTCGCGAGCAACGACTGCCTCAGGTGCGTGAGCAACGAAGTTCTCGTTAGACAACTTCTTTTGTATACCGGCAAGGAAGCCTTCAAGGTGCTGAAGCTCCTTTTCTTGCTTCTCGATCTCGGCTGCTACGTCAATGAGTTCACCCACAGGAACTGCAAACTCATCGGTGCCTACCATGAAAGCGCTGGCATCTGCCGTCTTGTCAGCCACCACTTGGATAGCGCTTAGGTTAGCCATCTTGGTGATAACACTTTCAAAGGCTTCATATCGATTGCTGCCTACGGCAAGCAATTCAAGTTTTTCCTTGTTGGCGATATTCTTCTGGCTGCGCACCATTCTCACACCAGACACCACCTGCTTCACGTTTTCGATGTCAGCGCAGAGTCTCTGTTCCTTGTCATTAGGTTTGTCCAAAACGAGTGTTGCCTCCATAAGGCTTTCGCCGTCCTTACGATCGTAGAGGTGTTGCCATAGCTCTTCGGTAATGAAGGGCATGAATGGATGAAGCATTCTCAGCAGTATGTCGAAGAAGCTCAGTGCTGCTTGGTAAGTCGTTTGGTCGATGGGCTTGCCATATTCGGGCTTGATCATCTCCAGATACCAGCTTGAGAACTCATCCCAGAAGAGACGATAGACGGTCATCAAGGCCTCGGAAATGCGATAGCTCTTGAACTCAGCTTCCATCTGTTCATTGGCTTCCTTCAGCTTAGCTTCAAACCACGTTGTGGCGATGCGGTTCTCTTCAGGTTGTGGGATGTCAGCAGTCTCCCAGCCATAGACTAACCTGAACGCATTCCAGATCTTGTTATTGAAGTTGCGTCCTTGTTCGCAAAGACTCTCGTCGAAGAGGATATCATTGCCGGCAGGAGCCGAAAGCATCATGCCCATGCGTACACCGTCGGCACCATACTTCTCAATAAGCATCAATGGGTCTGGCGAATTGCCGAGACTCTTACTCATCTTGCGGCCGAGACTGTCGCGGACAATACCTGTGAAATAGACGTGCTTGAAGGGGAATGTGCCACGATATTCGTAGCCAGCCATGATCATACGTGCTACCCAGAAGAAGATAATGTCCGGTCCTGTCACCAAATCAGATGTAGGATAGTAATACTTAATCTCTTCGTTGTCTGGGAAATTGACACCGTCGAACACGGACATTGGCCAAAGCCAAGATGAGAACCATGTATCCAAACAATCGCTCTCTTGTTCCAAATCCTCAGCTTTGAGTGCTGGATTCTTCTGCTGTGCAAGTTGAAAGGCTTCTTCTGCTGACTCGGCGACTACATAGTCATTCTTGCCTTGGGCGTCCTTGAAGAAGTAAGCCGGTATTCTGTGTCCCCACCAGAGCTGTCGAGAGATACACCAATCCTTGATGTTCTCCAACCAATGGCGGTAAGTGTTCTTGTATTTCTTAGGATAAAACTCAATGTCGTCGTTCATCACGGGATCCAAGGCGAGGTCAGCGAAGTGCTGCATCTTAAGGAACCACTGTGTCGAAAGCTTTGGTTCGATTGGCACCTTGGTGCGTTCGGAGAATCCAACTTTGTTGTCATAGTCCTCAACCTTTTCCATGAGGCCAGCTGCCTGAAGGTCTTTGGAGATTTCTACACGCACATCCATGCGGTCCTGACCAACGTATAGGCCAGCTTCCTGAGATATTGTACCGTCGGCGTTGAAGATGTCAATTGTTTGCAATCCGTGCTTCAGTCCAAGCGCATGGTCGTTGATGTCATGGGCGGGAGTGACCTTCAGGCAACCTGTACCAAACTCAATGTCCACATAGTCGTCTTCGATGACACGAATGGTACGACCTACTAGTGGCACGATGACGTGCTTGCCTTTGAGCCATGTGTTCTTCTCGTCGTTGGGATTGATGCACATTGCGGTATCACCCATGATGGTCTCGGGACGTGTGGTGGCCACTACTGCATAGTAACCCTTCTCGTCTTGATGCATAACGTTGGCCCCAGACAGGCGCACAATGCTTGCCTGATCCTCTGGTGCCACGTAATATTTGAGATAATATAGCTTTGAATGCTCATCCACATAAATTACCTCCTCATCTGAGAGGGCAGTCTGTGCTTTTGGATCCCAGTTCACCATGCGCACGCCACGATAGATAAGGCCTTTGCGATAGAGATCCACGAAGACATGGATCACACTCTTTGAGCGCGTCTCGTCCATCGTAAATGACGTACGATCCCAGTCGCACGAGCAACCGAGCTTGCGAAGTTGCTTCAAGATGATACCGCCATGCTCGCGCGTCCAGTCCCAGGCATGTTCCAGAAACTCATCACGAGAGAGGTCGTTCTTCTTGATACCTTGCTCGGCCAACTTGTTCACCACCTTAGCTTCGGTGGCGATAGAGGCATGGTCGGTGCCGGGCACCCAGCAGGCATTCTTGCCTTCCATGCGAGCGCGGCGCACTAGTATATCTTGTATGGTGTTGTTAAGCATGTGTCCCATGTGGAGCACGCCAGTGACGTTGGGCGGTGGGATGACTACCGTGTAAGGCTCACGGCTATCTGGCTTGGAACTGAACAGTTTATGGTTCAGCCAATATTCGTACCACTTCGACTCTACTTCCTTGGGGTCATACTTAGTTGCTAATTCCATTTATCTTTTCTTTTATACCTGAATCACATTATAAAAACCCTGCAAATTTACGCAATTTACGGCTAAAAGAAGTAACTTTGCATCAAAATAATAATCAAGTGCACACACGTAAAGAGAAGTTGGCGGCCATTGGTCGGCTCCTTGACATACAACTCAGGCTACGCAAGGAATGTCCCTGGGATAAGAAACAGACTTTTGATAGCCTACGCCCCAATACCATAGAAGAAGTTTTTGAACTCGCCGATGCATTGATTCGACAGGACCATCACGAGATCATGAAGGAGTTGGGAGACGTGATGGAGCACGTGATGTTTTATTCGATTATCGGCGAAGAGGACAAGGAATTCGACATCGCCGATGTGTGCCATCAGCAGGCTGACAAACTAATGTTCCGTCATCCGTTCATCGATTGGAACAAGGATGAAGGTGAGTGGGGCATTGACAACGAACCTTTTACGGTCCAAAATCCCGAGATGCGCATAAACGCACAGGGCCAGGCGGTCTATCGCAGTGATGACACGACCAATGAGGACCACCCTGAAACTGCCTCCGAAGTGGAGCAGACATGGGAGCAAATCAAGCAGAAGGAACGCGATGGCAACGAGAGTGTACTGAGCGGTGTGCCCGCTTCGCTTCCCTCTATCATCAAGGCCTATCGCATTCAGGACAAGGCTCGCAATGTGGGCTTTGACTGGGAGAAACGCGAGGAAGTTTGGACCAAAGTGCACGAAGAGCTGGGTGAGCTAGAGGCTGAGTTGGAACGTGGTGACAAGGAACGCTCGGAACATGAGCTCGGCGACTATCTTTTCAGTATCATTAATGCTGCACGACTCTATCGGCTCAACCCCGACAATGCCCTAGAGCATACCAATCGCAAGTTTATCTCTCGTTTCAACTACATCGAGGAACAAGTCAAGACTTCGGGTCGTGAACTCTGCGACCTGACGCTTCGTGAGATGGATGCGCTTTGGAACGAGGCAAAGACAAAAGAGAAACAATCAAACGAATAGCTATGAAGAAGTTTACAGTGGGACTAAAGGCCATCGTTGCCGTTTGCATTTCGGTGGCATTTCTTCTTTTCACGGGCTGCAACGGCCAGAAAAGTAAGTCTGCCGAAGTAGATGCAGACTCTATAACGGTAGACGATGCCGCAACGGACACGACTATTTATGGCACATGCGGAGAGGGCACGGCGATGCACTCCCTTGAGCTTATCACTGATACTGGCGATACATTGCAGTATATGATTGGCGAGAATGCCGACGGACGTCAAGACGTGCAAGGCGGACTGCTCGTAGGAGACCGCATGGCAGTGATCGAGGGTGCCTCCTTAGACGGCGAAAAGTCAACTAAAAAGATTATCAATCTTACAACCTTGCAAGGCAAATGGTTGAGCCTGGACAAGAACTTTGAGATACAAGAGGGTGGCGTGGTGAAGTCAAATGTCAAGGCAGAGAGTAAGCCCTGGACGAGTTGGAAGATCCTAAATGGACGGCTTTTGCTCAATAAAGATACGTTTGATATCGTTAAACTCGGCAACGATTCTCTCTATTTGGAGAACCGGGTGGGCATCTTCGCCTTCAAGCGCCCTTGATTTAAGATTGGGCTCGAGGTTTGATGGAACCCTTTAGGATACATATCCTTGGTTGTGGCAGTGCCCTGCCTACGATGAAGCACTTTGCTTCGGCGCAGGTAGTGGAGATTCGTGGAAAGTTTTTTATGGTCGATTGCGGTGAGGGAACGCAAATTCAACTACGACGTTCTCATGTTGGTTTCACCAAGATCCAGGCTATCTTCATCTCTCATCTCCATGGCGATCACTGTCTTGGAATCATCGGTCTCATATCTACTTTTGGCATGTTGGGGCGTACTGCCACACTTCATATCTATGCACATGAGGACCTGGGGCCTCTGCTCAATGACATGTTACAGATGTTTTGTCCCCATCTCGATTTTTCTGTTGAGTTTCATGCCATCAATACGACACAACAATCCGTCATTTTTGAGGATCGAAGTCTGACCGTAGAGACCATTCCGCTCCAACATCGCATGCCATGTTGTGGTTTCCTTTTCCGTGAGAAGCCTACGTTGCGGCACATTCGTCGTGATATGATAGACTACTACGGGATACCCAATTATCAAATCAACAATATCAAGAACGGTGCTGACTGGGTTACGTCCGATGGCGAAACTATTGCCAACGAGCGACTGACTAGCCCGGCTGATGCCCCCCGCAGTTATGCATATTGTAGCGATACACGCTACATTTCTTCTTTGCATAGCCGCCTTGAGGGCGTTAACGTGCTCTATCATGAGTCAACCTATGATGAAGCCAGTGCCGAGCGTGCTAAACTCTACTATCATTCCACTTCTACACAGGCAGCTACTGTGGCCCGTGATGCTCATGTTGGTCTTCTTCTTTTAGGTCACTTCAGTGCCCGATATGACAATGAACAGGGTATCCTTGCCGAGGCAAAGGCCGTCTTCCCCAACTCCATGCTAGCCAATGAGGGCTTAGTTGTGGAGGTGTAAAATTTCACCTTTTAATTCTTGCGATATTATTTTACATGCGAAAGCTGCCCTTTGGCAGTGCGTTTAGGCCGTAAACGCACTGCGATTAGTATCTAAACGCAACGCGTTTACGGCTCTATCGCAGTGCCATTCGGCATCTATCGCAATGCGTACTCTATCTAATACTATTTTCATGGACGATTGATGCACCAATCGCACCGTTTTGTCGATTTCTTGACACATACAGAATAGGCGAGAAATGCCCCTTTTGTAATAATGATATGAACAATTGTTTACATTTTAAAATCAATTAAAGGGAATCGGGAATGGTCAAGAAATATTATTTATATAAGATTATTCAGCTAGTCGAAAGTATATTTTTCCAATTCAAAATCAGCTCGGAAATGTATTTATTCTCATTCGAAAGATGAGTCTAATTAGGTTTCATTAAATAGTATTAATGAGGTCATACCTTATGATTAGTATTCAGAAAAATATACGACATATTCCTTTGAACTCAGAAAATAAGTAGTATCTTTGCGATGATTAATATTCATCTTAACGCATTAGAAAGTATGATTTGGACTATTATCATTGGCATAGTATCTGGAATGCTAGCCAGTAGAATCATGGGACATAAAGGACAGGGTTGCTTGGTTGACTTGCTTATCGGATTGGTAGGAGGTTTTGTAGGTGGCAATGTTTTGGGTTGGCTCGGCGTTGAGTGGCATGGTGTCATTGGACAGATTGGCACTGCTATCTTGGGTGCAGTCATCGTGCTGTGGCTCTGGTATAAAATCGTGAAATAAGGTATCTAATATTGTATGATTATACGACTTCGGCGACAGTTTTTGTTGACTCTGCTCGTAATGGCAGCTATTGTCGTCAAAGCGCGGGTTTGGACGGCTGAGGATGTGCCCATGGTGCATCTCCAGGACAGAAACAGATATGTCACAGACCCCGACAACCTGCTATCAACACAGATGCGCGATTCTGCTGACATCTATCTGAGTAGATTAAATGAAGAGTGTGGGGTACAGACGGTATTTGTTGTCGTTGGACGTGTGAAGGAGGGTGATCCTTTCCGAATGGCACAAGATATAGGTAACAACTATGGTGTTGGTACAAAGAAGGATCGTCGAGGTCTGGTCATTGTGATTGCGGTGGAAGACCGGCGATACTTTATCGCCCCGGGCAAGGGACTTGAAGGTGAACTTACCGATGTGGAAAGTGATGATATAGCACGTGCCTGTATCGTGAGGTATATGAAAATCAATAACATCGATCAGGCAGTACTGCAAACTTCCAAGGCTATATACAATAAGATAAAGTCGGGGCGCACGGGCATTGATGCTGTCGATAACCATGGAAAGGTCTCCAAAGACGACTGGTCGTCCATCATTTTCCTTCTTGTATTTTTCTTCGGTGCACCTATATTCATGTTCATTCGCTTTGTTCTCGAAATATTTGGTATCGTCAAAAAAAGACCAAATAGGAACAATCGTCGCCACAACAATCATGATGATTGGTTTCCACCGTTCATCTTCGGTGGTGGCGGAGGATTCGGAGGTGGTTCCATTGGCGGCAGTTTCGGTGGCGGAAGCTTTGGCGGTGGCGGTGCCGGTGGTGGATGGTAAGTAATTGATAATAATAATTTAAACTATAGATTGATATGAAAAAAGGAAATCAAGTTCTTTGGATTGTTGTAGCTCTTGTGGTACTCCTTGGTTTTGGAGGTTGCGGGGCATACAATAGCATGGTCTCCAAGCAGGAGTCGGCTACCACGGCTTTGGCCGATGTGCAAGCTACTTATCAGCGTCGTGCTGACCTTATCCCCAACTTAGCTAAGACAGTTCAGGCTTATGCCAAGCATGAACGCGAGACGTTCGAGGCTGTTACAAAGGCTCGTGCAGCTGTGTCACAGATCAAGCTCGATGCAGATAATCTTACTCCGGAGAAGTTGCAGCAGTTCCAAGCCGCACAGGGCGATCTAACTCAAGCCTTGAGCCGACTGATGGTGGTTGCCGAAAGCTATCCCGAACTTAAGGCTAGCGAGAACTTCAAGAGTCTCCAGATTCAGTTGGAAGGCACGGAAAATCGCATCAATGAGGCGCGTCAAAAGTACAATCTGGCCGTTCAGGACTACAATCAGGATGTTCGCACATTCCCGAATGTGATCTTTGCTGGTGTGTTTGGGTTTGAGCGTATGGCCAAGTTTGAAGCAGCTACAGGTGCAGAGAAGGCTCCTGAGTTGAACTTCAATTAATTCTAGCTGATAATAGCCTAATATGGGGGGGATGGTTCTCTCGCAATATATCATTCGAGGGAGCAAACCTTACCTAAATATGGAACCTATTACTCACATTGATGTTTGAGCTGTTTTTAGCTAAGAACATTTAAATCTCAAGTGAGAAAATGCTTTTAGGTCCAAAGAGGCGGTATCCATAAGTGCGGTGCGGAAGCACCGGGAAATTAAAGTAGTAATAATTAAGCCCTGAAAGGGCGACATTGTTAAAATGATGTCGCCCTTTCAGGGCTTTTTAGTTGTATGACCGTATTGGTTCCCAGTGCTCACGCACTGGGTTGGCTGATGTCCCCACCCTTGGGGGCTAGTCATGTTTTGCTTTATTATTTCTTTAGTTGTTCCACTTCCTCTAACCACATTGTGGCAACTGCATCGGACGGCATGCGCCAATCGCCACGAGGGCTGAGGCTAACAGAACCGACCTTCGGCCCGTCGGGTAGGCAAGAACGCTTGAACTGCTGTGCGAAGAAGCGACGGCAGAAGGTACCCAACCAATGTATAATGGTGTCATCGTCATAATGAGTAGCCACAATAGATTGATTTTGGAAGGCTTGCTGTGCCAACATGAAAATCTTTGCAGGACTGAACCCATGGCGCAAGAAATAATAAAGGAAGAAGTCATGTAGTTCATACGGACCAACCAGATCCTCAGTCTTTTGCGTGATATTACCCATGTCGTCCGCGGGAATCAGCTCAGGCGATATTGGTGTGTCGACGATGTCGAGCAACATAGCCGTTGTTGCTTCGTCGACAGTCGAGGCGACATAGCGTACAAGATAGGTAATCAATGTCTTGGGGACAGATGCGTTCACACCGTACATTGACATGTGGTCTCCATTGTAAGTGGCCCATCCTAAAGCTAATTCGGAGAGGTCGCCAGTACCAATAACCATACCGTTAAGTTCATTGGCAAGGTCCATAAGTATCTGTGTGCGCTCCCTTGCCTGAGAATTCTCGTAGGTAACGTCGTGCATGGATGGGTCGTGGCCAATATCTTCAAAGTGCTGGTTTACGCTCTTCACGATGCTAATCTCCTTAATCGTCACCCCAAGTCGCTGCATCAGTGCTATGGCATTGTCGTATGTACGGTCGGTGGTTCCGAAACCAGGCATTGTCACGCCAACGATGTCGCGACGTTTGCGCTTCAATTTGTCCATGGTCTTGACGCACACAAGAAGTGCAAGGGTAGAGTCGAGTCCTCCGCTTACACCGATAACTACGGTCTTGGAATGAGTGTGGACGATGCGTTTAGCCAGTCCCATGACCTGTATGCCGAAGATTTCCTCGCAGTTACGCGCCATATCACCGGCGGAAGGGATAAAAGGATGGGCATTTACATGCCGTTCGAGAGTGAAGTCACGTGATTGACCTTGTTCCAATTCGACTATGTGTGCGCGGTCAATAGTTACCACGTGCTGGGCATTCGTAAAGGTAGTATTGTTGCGACGGTCATTTCTTAGGCTCTCGATGTCAATCTGAGCCGTCAGCATCTGACTCTCCATGGAGAAGCGATTGCCCTCGGCGAGTTGACGTCCATTCTCGTAAATCATAGCCTTGCCGCCATAAACGAGGTCCTGGGTGCTTTCTCCGAAGCCTGCACTGCTATACACATAGCCGCTGATCGTGCGTGCACTTTGCTGTGCGAGAAGACTTTTCAGGTAGTCATGTTTTCCAATCATCTCGTCGCTTGCAGAGAGATTGAAGATGATGTCGGCACCTGCCAGTGCAAGGTTGTTGCTTGGAGGTGCGGGAGCCCATACGTCCTCACATATCTCCACACCAAAGACAGCCCCATCACCTGTGCGAAACAGCTGTGGCTCGGGTGATACCACACCGCAGTATCCGGCGTAACGGATAGCCGTTGGATGCA
>Ga0070399_1000891_pt1 | contig 32827 bp, 29 predicted proteins | sample BioMet4_FD_61217 | JGI IMG/M metagenome (GOLD analysis project Ga0070399, IMG submission 61217) | Microbial communities from bioreactor (seeded with sewage sludge) at LBNL, California, USA - Biofuel metagenome 4 (version 1) | ecosystem: Engineered > Bioreactor > Anaerobic > Unclassified ... | reverse complement strand
CTGAGACATGATCCATGATGTACTGCGTGTACAGATTGAAGTAGCTTCCGCTCAGGTTATAGCCATCCTCGTTGTAGTATTCTGCAGTGCCGTAGCCCTTGTCATTGTAGAAGGCCTCTGCGGTGTACAGCATCTCGAGATTCATGTCGCTGCACATCTTGGCAAGGCAGTAGTTTGCCTCATTCAGCTCGGTCTGGGATGCCTTCCCGTCAACGTCCGCAGGCGTTGGAAGCAGAGAGCAGATCAGTATCCTCGTAGACGGCGAGGCCGCCTGGATGTCCTCTATGACCTTCTGGTACTGCGTGATCATGCCGTAGAACTTGCCGCCGAGATCCAGTTCCGACTTGCCGATATCCAGCACCAGGATCTCCGGCTGGGTCTGCTGGATCAGTGTCAGCGTATTGGCATTGACCTGATTGCCGTTATACCAGACCGGGCTGTCAAAGGTGCCCGGAGATAGGGTATATTGGGCCATGACTCTGGATTCAGAGATATCGCTCTCATACATGCCCATATTCAGGAGATTGCTGTCGCCCACAAAGTAGATCTTCCTGAAATCATCCTCGCTGATGGGCTCAGCAGCGGTATTCAGGATGACATTGTCGCCGAAGTAATTGCGCAGATTGAACTTGCCGGGCTTGAGATCATCATTGGAGATCTCGCCGACCACGACGCTGATATCAATGGAGGTGCAGTTGGCTGACTGATCGCAGGCACGGACTCTGGCTGGATAGATGCCTTCCTTGTCCTCTCGGACAACGCCATCAAAGGTCACGGCCGGGTTCTGGTCATAGTCATCGGTTACGGCATATTCCGGCAATGCGACTTCCTCATCGATTCTGCTGAAGGAGACATCGCCGTTGCGCAGATAGATTGTCGGTGCCTCGGTATCCGTGATATCGACCGGCACCTCTTTTTCCCTGATCGGGATATTCAGCAGGCTGAACTGGTAGCGGATATAGTATCTGCCGACAGTGCCGCTCTGGACATCGCTGGTTACCTTGACCTGATCATGAATGTCTCTGCCAAGCAGGGTTGCCTGGTATTCCGGCGTCTTGATCTCTGCAGTCTTGTAGGACTCCTCAATGTGAGATTCTGCCGGCGTGATTGCCGTGCCGAAATGCAGCAGCGCATAGATACCGCCTATGACTGCTATTATGATGATCATGACGATCAGGACCTTCTGTCCCCTGTCCATCGATGAATCGTCATCCACGGCAAACCTCACCCTCTCTCCATGATATTATGACTTGCTGAAGAGGCGCTTCTTTCTGCGCTCCTTCAGCTGCAGTTCAATTGGCTGATCATATAATACCCGCTGCGGATTGGTCTCGAACAGCTCCACCGCCTTGCGGAAGCCATGATGCCTGATCACTTCCTGATATGCCTTGCTCAGGATGCAGGGACGATGCTCATTATGGCAGTCCGTGCTGATCAGCTGCACATAGCCAAGGTCAATCATCTCATGTACCTGCTCTCTCGATTCCTTCTGGAAGAATCCGTTCTGATTGGACTGCAGCAGGTATCCGTTCTTCAGCCAGCGCTTGCAGAAGCCGATATCTTTCAGCACATACTGGTAGCGCTCGGGATGCGCAATGATTACCCGGTAGCCGGCAACGGTCAGATTGTAGAGCGTCTCATCGTAGTCATCCTTGTACAGGTTGAACGGGAACTCCACCAGCACATAATGCGTGCCGTTCATGGAGAAGACGCGCTTTTCCTGCAGCAGCGTATCCAGGGAGGAATGAATATAGAGCTCATTGCCCATGTGCAGATGCACATAGATATGATTCTCATCCAGGGCCTGCTTCAGGATCTCGAATCTCCTCTGCAGCTCCGGTGCCTCTACCCTGTACTCCCCTGTCTTCATGAAGTGCGGCGTCAGGACGATCTCCGTGACGCCATCCGCCTCTGCCTGGCGCAAAAGAGACAGAGACTCTTCCAGGCTCTGCGATCCATCATCTACTCCGAACAGACAGTGATTATGCAGATCAATCATGGGTTTGCGCTCCAGTCCTGATGTGTTGCAGGGTTACTTCTTCTTTGCCTTGCTCTTGCCCTTCTTCTTATCTGACGGCTGCTCTCCGTAGCCGTATCCATATCCATAGCCGTATCCGTAGCCATAGCCATACTTGCCGTAATGCTTCTTGCCTACCGGCATGCGGGTCATCACGACACCCAGCACATTGGCATGCATCTGGGTCAGCTGATCCTTGGTTCTCATCAGATCGCGCTTCTCATTGACGTTGCTGGCACAGACCAGGATGGTTCCGTCTGCGAGCTCTGAGGCAAGCACGCCGTCTGTTACCATTCCGACCGGCGGGCAGTCCAGGATGACCAGATCATAGTAGTCTCTGACCTGCGTGATGAAGTCCTTCATGGAGGCAGACTGAATGAATTCTGCCGAGAATGGGATCCTTGTTCCTGCAAGCAGGATATCAAAGTTATCTGCATAATGAACCACGGCCTCGGAGAACTTGCACTGGCCGCTGACGACATCGGTGACGCCCTTGTCATTCTTGAGGTTCAGCTTCTTGTGCAGAGACGGAAGACGCAGGTCCAGATCAAGCACGAGCACGCGCTTGCCCATCTGGGAGAAGACAGCCGCCAGATTCAGCACGGTCGTGCTCTTGCCCTCCTGGGCAGTCGTGCTGATGACATTGATGACCTTGATGTTCTTGTCAACATCGCGGAGGATGATGTTCGTCCTGAGAATGCGGTATGCCTCTGCAGTCGCAGACTCCGGATCGATCATCGTCACCATGGTTGAGGTAGGTGTTGTTGTCATCTGAGTTCGTCGCCTCCAGCCTTATTCTTGCTCAGCATCTTGATCTCCGGAATGGTCCCGATGATCGGATAGCCGAGAACATCCTTGACGTCCTCTTCTGTCTTGAGCTTGGTATCGTGCATGGTCCTGAGGAAGACCCACAGGAAATCCAGCAGAAGCGCAATCAGGGCACCGATCGCCGTATTCTTGACGACGCTCGGCCCGGATGGCACCTGCGGGACCTTGGCGGTATTCAGTACCGTGACATTCTCGATCTGCATGATGTCAGAGATCTTAGCCATGAATACATTTACGACGTCATTGGCAAGATCTGCGCTCAGCTGAGGATCCTTGGTCGTGGCGGAGATGTTCATGACCTCGGTATTGTCTTCTGAGGAGATCTTGACGACGCTGTTATAGACTTTGTTGGTATAGCCCTTCTTGTCGAGGCTCAGGTCCTTGATGACGATATCGCTGATTGCCTCGGACTGCATGATCTGCGTGTAGGTGGAGGTCAGCTTCTGGGCAGTCTGCACTTCCGTATAGGAAATGGTCTGGTTGGCATTGTCATTCTTGGCAACAATGACAATCTTGGAGGAAGCAGTATACTGCTTCGGTATCAGCATGACTGTCCCGAAATAGGCAGCTGCTGAAAATACCAGCAATACCAGGAAAAGCTTCGGCCACATCTTCCCGGCAATTTCCATCATCCTTCCAAGATCGATGGTTACCTCATCATCCTGCTGCGGATTGCCATACTTCTCTGTCATTTCCCGTGAATCCTCCCATCAATGCTAGTCTTGCAGAAGCTCCCCTGTGAATTGATGCCGGCAGAAATTAGAATGAACCCTGCAGCGGATCATGCGCTTGTCTCTGGTACGGCTGTCATGCCTGCCTCACGGGCAGGACTGTCATCGATTATTTTACCATAACATGTGCGATATTCTACCTGCAGACTGTTGCATGTGGTGACTGATAAATGACTGTTCACACGCATCCGTGAAACAGTTTTCTTTTCTCTGCTCAGTCTACCTGCTTGGCAAGGACGATCTCGCGCAGCTCATCATGATCCCTGACGCAGGTCTGCAGCGTCAGCCAGTGGTCATCGATGGTAAGGCTCTCGCCGGTATCATAGAAGTCCGCATCCTTGACAGCAGCATAGTAGGTCTTGAAATACTGGGGATCATAGCTCGTATTGAAGTACATGAGCGTATCATCATCCATGATGTAGTAGTAGACATCGGTAATAAGGTAATTGCGTACCTCTCCATTGAGGGTCAGCGTAATATTCTTGTTCGCCTCGTAGTTCTCCTGCTGGTACAGCTTCTCCAGCGGCGTGAACATCTTGGTTGCATCATAGTACACGTAATGACCGTATATAATCAGATTCTGATCATCCAGATTGTTGCGGTAGTCCATGAAGGCAGCGCCCTGCGTGGTCTGCTGCAGATCCCAGGACTGATGGAGATACTTCTCATTATCCTGTCCCTGCACCACGTTCTCTACAACCAGGGAATCGCCTACTACAAGACTGCCTACATAGTCAGGATTGACAGCCTTGCGCTCTGCATAGTCCGGATCCGCGGAAGCTGACGCAGTCGGGGTCGCAGACGGTGCAGCGGTCGGTGTCGGAGCAGCGGCTGTCGCAGTTGCCTTGGGAGCAGCCTTTGCGCATCCATTCAGCAGAAGCACGCCTGCAATGCTCATCGTAAGCAGCAGTTTTCCGGTAAGTACTGTACCTAGTTTTCTCATGTCTCTATCCACCTCATATATGCATCATTATATGGTACCAGATTCAGAATCCAGAGTAATATGCTTTCCAAAAAGAAGGCATCGCCTCGCCCCACTGGGAAGGCAATGCCCTCTTTTTGAAAATGCCTGTCTGTGACTGTCAGGCATTTTCTGTATACTGTCTGCAGCAGGCAGTAGTTATGTTTCTGAATCAGCCGCGGTCAGCGGTGTTCGGTACGGAGTAGCCAGTCTTTGTTGTTGTGCTTGTCTCAGTGGAAGCGTTCCAAGTGTTTGTCGGTGTGCCAGCATCGCTGCCAGTAGCCTTGATAACAACGAACTTTCCAGCTGTGAGATCCAGGCCGGAAGCATCGCCAGTGATCTTGACAGTGCCATCGCCAGCAACGGCAGTGAGCAGAGCAGACTCGCCAGTGTCAGTAAGGAAATAGACTACAACTTCATCGCCAGCCTTGACGCCGGTCAGGTTGCCAATCGTTGTTCCCTTGACCTGAGTAGCATCGCCATCGAGTCCAAACATGGAAACTGCATTGAACTTGTACTGGCTGGGGCTGTGATGGAGCGTGGAAGCAGTCATGTTCAGTGTGTCGTCGATTTCAGCGACTTCATCGAACGTCAAGTTGTTGAATACCTGGAATACGGTATCATTCGTTGTAACAGCAGATGCTGCTACCTGGCTGTTATCTGTTGTAGGGTTGGTAGGAAGTTCTGTGCTTCCGAAGTAATCTTCAGCAAGAACAGGTAACGCTGTCCCGAATGCAAGTGCTGCACCGAGCAGTGCTGAAGCTAATACATGCTTTTTCATTTGCTTTCTCCTTCTAGAAAACTTTTCTTTGGTACTGCCGCAGTTTCGATGTTCAGTCAGCATCCGCTCTGTTCCATTCAGCTGATATGTAACAGAGTGCCTCATGAAGATACATGGAGCGCTTTCTCCCGCAGTTCATACAAGCTGAATCTCGCGAATTCAGCTGGCAGGTCACAGAACTGCAGCGGTTATCTGGCTGAAGCAATCGCCTTGTAGGATTTACCAGTTTGTAAATGATTGGTAGTTTATTCTCTCTGCAATCACATCGGAGGGTTCATTCTCAGTTCAGCAGTGTGCCGGGAATGAACAGAGGTAAACCAGAGGGAATCATTCAAATCTACTGTAAAACGACCAGATCCTGAATCTTTTCCCCAAGCAGAGACTTCATAGACTCATCCCTACTTTGTTAAAATTATATATCATAAATATACATTCAGTTAGTTTATTTCATGCAATTTGCGAACAATTTATTACATTTAGCATGCTTATTCATGAATATCGGAGGTTCCTACACTATTTCATAGCATTTTATATGTTCTATATAATGGCATTCATAAAAGATCTGCCTCACAGCCAATGACTTATGAGGCAGCCAGCAAAGGATCATATTATATTTCTATAACTGTGACTTAAAACGATACACATAGGGTACATAAAAATAAATGCTGTTTTGGAACTTTTAATACCCCATCGTCCAGTCAATTCTCACTGAGAAGAAGCTGAGGCAGACGGATCTGGTGTTACTTCCTGGTAATACAGTTTCAAGATAGCCTGCTTTCTGGAATCTTCATCCAAATAGTAGGCAACATGATTATTCTCTATCTTCGATTCTCCATCAATCGTGACGATTCCCAGGTTCTCGTACTTCTTCATCTTCATCAGGATGCTGACCATATCCGCGAATCCAATGCCGGAGGTCACATAATCCTGAGTATCATTCAGAACCTTGGTTAAGGTAGGAACATCAACCGTGCTCAGCTTCTGCAGCATTCCAGTCAGGTATTCTTTCTGCCTTGCCATACGGTTAAGATTTGTTTGATCCGCAATGTTCTTACGGCCTCCGATATAATTCACTGCTTGTTTTCCAGTTAATGTTATCGTCTGCCCTTGTACTAACGTGGGATCCACCTTGGAGAAATCATCATGCACTGTAACGGTTACTCCGCCGATATCATCATTAACAGTAGCAATGCCATCATAATTGAGCGACAAATATCCATCAATATAACGGTTATCCAGCATGCCAGAGACTGCATTAACCGCATTGACACAGCTCACCTTATTGCCATCTCCATAGGCATGTGCAAGGCAAATCTGCTCTTTCTGTGTATCTACGACGCTGCCATCTATACCAAGTATTGGTACTTCCACCATACTGTCACGGTTGATCTGCAGCAGCTGCCAAGTCTTGTTGATATCATCCATCACCAGGAGAAGCTGTACATCTGCCTGACCTCCCTGATTATAGATATCACCTGCCTTACTGCTATCCATGGTATCAATTCCCATAAACAAATAGGAATGGACATTAGGCTTTATTTTATACTTTAACCCATTATAAGAATAAGTCTCTACTGCGGGTGTGGCACTTGCATTGATAGTGGCAGCTGAATGACCATCAGATTTAAAATACTGGTTATAAATACGGAAGCCAGCAATCGCCAGAGACGCCACAATTATCAGAAAAAGAACATATTTGACGTTCTTCTTCAGCTTTCTTTTCTTTTTCATATTTTGTCCATTCCAGGATATTTTTAAATTTGAAAAAATCTGTAATTATTTTTCAAAGTAAATCCAATAGTTATCTAGTGTTTTTTGTTTTTTACAATTTTGTCAAATTCTCAACACTTATAATAGATTTTATACCATTCAGCGAATTTTCTAAGTCCTGTACGCAAATCAACAGTTGGCTTATATCCAAAATCTCGTTCCAGTGCTTCAGTGTCAGCATATGTAACTAGTACATCACCCGGCTGCATCGCCACTAATTCTTTATGTGCATCAAAATCAAAAGCATCTGGTAATACATGTGCTCTAACAAGTTCCTCCTGAAGGATATTTACGAAATCCAGAAGATTCTCAGGTCTTCCGCCACCGATGTTATAAATCGAATATGGAGGAATTGGCAAGCCATCATCTCCTTTAGCTTCTGCAGGAGCACCCTGCATAACTCTTACTATGCCTTCTACAATATCATCCACATAGGTAAAGTCTCTTTTGCAATTACCGTAATTGAATATTTTAATTTTTTCACCAGATCTTAGCTTATTCGTGAATCCAAAATATGCCATATCAGGTCGTCCTGCAGGACCATATACAGTAAAGAATCTCAATCCAGTTGAAGGGATATTGTAGAGTTTACTGTAAGCATATGCCATCAGTTCATTTGACTTTTTTGTTGCTGCATACAGAGATACAGGATTATCAACCTTATCATCAGTACTAAATGGGACCTTTGTATTGCCGCCATAAACCGATGAGGAAGATGCATATATAAGATGTTCAACTGGATATTTTCTACATGCTTCAAGAATATTATAAAAGCCGATAAGGTTCGAATGGATATAATCATCAGGATGGCTGATACTCCACCTAACTCCTGCCTGAGCAGCAAGGTTTACTACCACAGATGGATGGTAGGTAGAGAAAATTGACTCTATTGCTTCCTTGTTTGCGATATCCGCTTGAATGAAATGCCAAGATGAGCCAGACTCTTTCTCTGCTACAGAGATTGCCTCCAGTCTCCAGCTTTTTATGTTTACATCGTAATAATCATTTAGATTATCAATGCCGATAATTGTGCATGAGGAATAATCCTTTAGCAGTCTCAGGACCAAATTTGCCCCAATAAAACCAGCGGCTCCTGTCACTAATATTGTTTTACTTAATAATTCAACCTTTGTTTTCATATCTATGCCCTACAGTCCCTTCAAATTGTCTAATAAAAATACAGATAATACATAAATTATATGTATTATCAAATGATTAAATTTTACATTGTTGTTTTGCTATCAATTAGTTATTTCCAAAGAGATCTCGAGTATAGATCTTATCCTTTACATCTTCCAGTTCCTTATTCATACGGTTGCAGACTATCACATCTGATTGGTCCTTAAACCTATTGAGATCATTAACTACAGTACTTCCAAAAAAGGTACTACCATCTTCAAGTGTTGGCTCAAAGATAATACATACTGCACCCTTTGCCTTAACTCTCTTCATGACACCTTGGATTGCAGATGCTCTGAAGTTATCAGAGTTGCTCTTCATGGTTAAGCGATAGACTCCAATCGTTACCTTCTTCTCTTCTGACGACTTATAGGAACTGTTCGCATCATAGTATCCAGCCTTCTTCAGAATCTGATCGGACACAAAGTCCTTTCGGGTACGATTGGATTCTACAATTGCCTGAATCAGATTCTCAGGAACATCTTGATAATTCGCAAGTAGTTGCTTAGTATCCTTAGGTAAACAATATCCTCCATATCCAAGAGAAGGATTATTATAAAAATCTCCTATACGAGGATCCAAGCATACCCCTTGAATAATAGACTTGGTATTCAACTTCTTCGTCTCTGCATATGTATCTAGTTCATTAAAGTAAGCAACTCTAAGAGCAAGATAGGTATTGGCAAACAATTTAACTGCCTCGGCTTCTGTAAAACCCATGAATAAAGTAGGAATATTTTCCTTTACTGCACCTTGTTGAAGAAGAGATGCAAAGGTATGTGCCGCCTTAACTAGAAACTCATCATTTTCATCTGTGCCAACTACAATTCTGGAAGGATATAGATTGTCATAAAGAGCTTTGGACTCTCTCAAGAACTCAGGAGCAAACAAAATATTCTTGGCGAGATCTCCAAATCTTTCTGAGTAATGTGTACGGATCTTACAGGTATAGCCAACTGGAATAGTAGATTTGATTACAATTATTGGAAATGCTTCTCTACACTTGCCAAGATTTGATTCAAATACTATATCAATAGCTGCTTCAACTGCACTGGTATCAAAGAAATTTTTCTTAGAATCATAGTTAGTCGGAGTGGCAATAATGACAAAGTCTGCATTGGAATATGCACTTTCCCCATCAAGTGTAGCTGTAAGATCTAGGTTCACTTTCTCATAATGAGATCCCTTACCGGCAAGAAACCTTTCGATATACTCATCTTGAATCGGGCTGATGCCATGGTCGATTTTATCGACCTTATCTTCAATGATATCTACTGCAGTAACTTGATTGTGTTGTGCCAAAAGTGTTGCCAGTGAAAGACCTACATATCCAGTGCCAGCAACTGCAATCTTGAATTTCCGAAATGCATTCATTTGCTTATATCTCCTTTATAATTTTGTCTATATCTTTCTCGAGTTTTCGAAAATTGTTTATGTGCCTTATTAATCATCAAGCCTAGAAATGATACGTTTTCGCTTTATGCAAATGTGGCACAGACTCATCACATAAATCCTCAAAATCAAGCCTTAATATTACTTTTTAATACAAAAAAACATTTCTATATTATTGCAAAAATATAAAAATGTTTATTTATTCTAATTTATTGCAATTTGTTTACCGTTAAATTTCAATCTTTACAAATTCCATAGTGATATTTATTTTATATTAATCAAAGATTGTGGAAGATTTTATTGCAGATTTATCTAGTCGAAAACCACTTTGTTTTTGTGATAAATGGCATAAGTATTTTTTATAGAATAATTGTTAACTCTTTTTATAGCATAATTGTACTCATTAAAAACTTACACTAAATTATCATAAGTATGTTACTTTACTTCATGATTTTTATAGCATTATTTTTACTATGATTTTCAATTATAATAGTATTCATGTTTAATGCTATTACAGCACTTTGAATTTTCAAAGGTCATGATATACAACTACTAAACCCTTTGATTTAACCTACGATTTTTTTATGGAAAGGTGTTTCAAATAATCTGTCAAAAACAAAAGTCCACATAGTGTATATGATAAAGCTGAAGCTATTGCTGCACCTACACCATTATATTTTGGAATCAATTCCCAGTTAGCAAAAATATTAAGCACAGCTGAAAGAGCTAAAAATACAACTGCTTTTGTCTGTTTTCCATGTGATATATATACGGGTTGTAATATCTTGAAAAAAATCATAGAAATACTACCAATTACTAATATTAGAGTAATATTATAAGAAGGTAAATAATCGGATCCATAAAATAATTCTATTACATATTTTCCAAAAAAGACGAAACAAACAAATACAATTACTAGTGCAATTATTGATACAACAATCGAATTTAAGACAGTTCTTTTTGAAAAGTCCTTTTTGGTGGAATCTCCAAATAGTACTTCTTTAAATGCATCAGGAATTAGTAAAAACATACTAGAAAAATTTACACCGACACTATATATACCAACGTAATAAGAGGATGACATTTTTCGTAACATTATCGTATCTATAGAATAATTAATGCTAATCAGTAGTACAACCATCATCGTAATGAATCCTATTCGATATATCTGTTTTAGTTCAACAAATTTAAATGATTTAATAGCAGGTTTCAATCTATAAGCAACGGCTAATATTATAACTGTTGAAATATCATTTAATGCATAAAGCATTAGCACAAATGGTAATGTACATTTCCCGCAAAAATATGCAATAGCTAGAGCAATAACGTATAATACATTAATTATTGAGATTATTATGTTTCGTTTTATGCTATCTTCTATCACCGAAATCATTGAAATAATTGATTTCATTACAGCAATTGATGTCATAAAAAATATAATATTACCATAATCCATTTTTATAACTTTAACTAATAATGTTCCAATTATTAGTGTCCCTACACCATGAATTAGTGCCAGAGTAATAAAAGTTCCTCGAATTCTTTCGCCTTTTGATCTTTTAAAAGTTGAATAGGTCTGCCCTAATCCAAAATCAAAAAATATATATAGCATTTCTATCATTCGAGTAATGTATGAGTACTCACCCTTGTTGCTTACCCCTAAACCTCTATTAATAAATATTGTAATTAGAAAAGTAGTGGCGATTACACACACTTTGCAAATTATTGCTATCCAATATTTCTTATCTAATTTCAGTATATTGATTTCCTCCAATTTTCATTCATATCAATCAATAACAAAGATACAAAAGCAGAATAATATGTGATTTATATTATTCGAATAATCTAAGTAAAAATACTATAAAATACGTAAGAAACAGCCAAATAATAGAACTCTTTTTACTAAATAGACAAATTTTTTTCACATATAATTAATATTTCACAATTTAATTATATTAAAATCATATCTCACGATTTCTATTTCTTTTTGATGATTTTTCTAAACAATATAGTATTAGTACAATAAAGCCTATTTGTTTCAGTAATGCAGAAAAAATAATACCAAGATCTCCTCTAATAGAATAGATAGTTACTGAAACCAAATAAATATAGCTGCACAAGCAATATATATTTTTTAATGCTTTCCTGTAAAAACATTTAACTATTAATGACATAACTACAAATACAGTAATTATACCTAATATTCCTCCAATAACATATCCTTCACCAACGAGACTAAAACCATATTGTGTGGTACTACCTTTAAAGAATGTATTTGTAAACCAAGATGAAGGACTTGGTATATTTGAATCGAATGCGCTTATAACATCAATCAATAATTGTTTATACCCTAATACTCCTTCAGTATTCTCTGAATGATTTATTACTATTTGAAGATTGCTTGCTGCAGACTCGAATTCACCTGCGAAAATTAGATATAATAAGTTTTTTGAATTATAAACAAATAATGTTCCTCTTAAAAAATAGTATTTAAAAATTGTCGATAATGGTAATAATGCTCCTAAGCTGGGAACAACAATTAACAAATGATGAAATTTTAGAATATTAAAAAACCAAAGAAGAAGCACTGTCACAAGTAAAAACCTAAATACAAAATCTCTTTCTCCAGAAAATAATGTTATTAAAAGTAATGAAATACCAACAATGAAGATATGTTTAAATGGAATTTTTTGTGTTTTAGCAAAGTATGAAATAAATAAATATGAATATAATAAAGTAACAATTAAAGGAACTTTAAATATCATATTTAGAAAAATATCTCCAGATGAGTATATCTCATCTTTCCCCGAAAAACCCATCTTTTTAATATAAAAAACCGTTCCCATTAGTGTTATCACCAAGAATGCATATAATAATTTGTTCAGTAATCCAATATCAACTTGAAACCTTGAAATATCATTACTTGTAATTTTTGGTATTCGCTTAGGAGTTATTATTATCAAATACACAAATAATCCTATTAGTTGGTAAATAAGAATTTCTTTACTATATGAAGTTCTATTTGTAAATCCGGTGACAAAATGAAGAGCAGACGTAACTGGAAACGAAATACTATAAATCGAAAAAAAAGCTGAAAACCATGTGTATGGATGAAATAAATCACCATTGACCGAAAATATCGCTTCAATAGGAAGAATTAAAAACAAAAGAACATTTATAATAGTATTATTACAAACATTTATAGACAAAATAGTAACCACAAACGAAAGTATAAATAATACATATACCCTCAAATATTTTACATTAATTTTTATCATTCTTTCTATCCAGAATCCTTCTTATAAATATTTGTAAATACCTATAAATGCAATTCCACGAAATACATACAAGTTAATATCAGTCTATTTTTACATACCTTTATGAATGCCTAGAAATTTTGTACTCTTCAAAATGTACTTCTTTTACAACAACTAAATATTGAAATATTTTTTATAATTAATTAGGCAATTAGCAATTCCGTGGATAAAACATCTCCTCATGTACAATAAGAGATGTCAAATTCAGGAACACTTAAGCAGCTATTCGGCTTTATGTTTGGCGACATTCCTTGTCGAATGGCAGCTCTAGTGAGCAGAGGAATGTTGTATATCATCAGAGGGGTTCCTTCATGGAACAAGTCTGTGCGCTTTCAAGTGCAGACTTTCTTTTGCTCCAGTAAGTTGATAAGTACAGAGAAAATCAAGAAAGATATGTATTCTCAACTTTGGAAGAAACCGCTGAAGATTACGGCATACCAGTTATATTTCCAGAGTGCGGAAGTACTGAATGCCGCAAGGACGGTAAGGTGGGATATTTAATTCATAGATATTTCTGTGGTGACTGTGGAAAAAGGTAAAAATTCTTACAGACACAATTTTCAATTTCACAAATCTACTATTTGATATTTTGATGAGATACATCACATGCATGCTTTACTATTCTTCGCTGGCGTTGGTAGAGGATATTTGCAATATGTCGCATTCAACCGCGTTTCTATAGAGACACAATATATTGCCAATGTGAACGGCTATCAATATCATTTCAAGTTATGAAATAGATTATAGATAGATGAGAAATATATCGATGACAGCACAATCATGCATTAGTTCGGTAGGAAGCGTAAGCGTGGCTTATCCAAAGATAAGGTGTGTATCGTGGTAGTCATAGATATTTGCAAGAAATGATTGCAATACGCTGCGAGAATGGAAAACCAACATCTATTCGAACCAAAGAAGCACTTCGAACGCACATTGAACCAGGATGTACGATTTGACATGATGACGAGCATTCGCATACAGTGCTGTACAAAATCTTGGAATACAAATAAGAACATTTCAAAGCAAATACAAAAGACTGGTTTACATGACTCAGATATGGCTGGTAAACAATCTGTGTGGACGGCTCAAATATTTTTATTCAAATCAATTGTGATAAAGCTAAAGCACTTACATTTATATTTGAACTGTTCTTTATTTCTCTTCAGATTAAAGAGAGAGCAAGATAAATATCCAGATACCACGCGTGTAGTTCAACATTTATTACTATCAAATACAAGTTTTACTAGGAGTCAGGCGTTTTTTATCCCCAGAATTGTTTATCCCTATTATTTTTATATTACATAAATCTCATTGTTTTAATATGAAGTTGATACAGGTGAATTAATTAATTGCTCTAAGTTAATATACTCGTTATAGTATAAAGTGTCATTGCTAATCTGATTATTCTTTGTATAATGCCGAACCACAACCTCATTATCAAGATTACCATGGTATCGAGAAGTCAGTAAAACTTTTTTTTGAAAGGGCATCTCATTAAAAGCTTCTAAATGTTTATCAGTGCATAAATTCATCTCACTAATTTTTACTATCAGATTATTCAAATTTACTCTTTTTGTCCTGCGATTCCATTTTTCAATAGCTTCCTGTTTTTTATGATAGTGCAAAAGAACTACTTCAATATCGTTTCCAATAAGGCCAACAAGAACATCTTGCTGCTGTTTGCGAAATAATTCTTTTGAATATTTTGATTCTCTTGCTGAGATAATAGAAAACGGTTTATGCAAATTATTTTCTAAGTCACTCAGAAATCGTATGTATTCTTCCATGTAAAAATACATTCCAACCGTAGGTGAACTATAAGGCAATCCATATCTTCTATAAACAGAGCCGCCCCAACAATTATTTGAAATTATCGAAAAATCTGTGTTATTCAACCTACTTCTTCTGTATTCCGCAAATAGTTTGTTACTAAGTTTTTCATATCCAACAACCAATTTGTCTACTGTAAATCTCCTAAAAGCTGTTTGTTCCATTATCTTATAGTCCCTTCAAATTACTGTAGATTTCTCGAAAATAATCACTTCGTCTCTTATCTAGTACATCCTCTAAATATTCCTTACTATGTTCAAAATTTTCTTTGGCATATTTTGACATATCATTTTGTACCATGTGCAGTATTGCATCAGTCACAGAATCAGTTGATGAGCGTTCAAAAATACACTCGTTAGCTAAGAGTTCCGGTATACCAGCTGTTTTAGCACCTAAACAAGGACAAGCTCTACTCATTGCCTCTATAACTGCTCTTGGAAGTCCCTCCTGCAAACTAGGCTGAATATAAATATCCACTTTATCTATTTGTCGAAAAACTTCATCTAATGTCAAAACACCAAGGAAAACCAATTGGTCTTCTACACCTGCTTTCCGCGCTTCTTTATTTAAAATATCATGTTTACCATCACCAACAAGATAATATACAACTCTAATTCCCTGTTTTTTCAATTTACCCATTGAACGAACAACAAAGCGGTGCCCTTTAGACAATAAATCTACCGTTGCTGTTGTCATTAAAGTAATTTCTTTGTCTCCAATACTTCGTTTTGCGATTTTTTCCAATCTTGTCGCTAACACTTGATTATCAATACTTTTTAACTCAACATTCGATGCATTTATACTTTTATTTTTGCAAGGATATCTACTTTGCAAGTAATTTTCAGTTACGTAAACTGCATAATTCGCATTATAAGTAATCTCTTTCATCTTATTATGCATATATCTTGCTATCAGTTTACCAGATAACCCATGATTCCAATAAGGATCCCATCCATCACACATTATTTCAGCTAATACTTGTTTTCCCATTTTTTTTGCAATATCAGCTGAACGATAGGCTATGATGGATGGCATCCTACATATAACTAATGAACATTCTCCAATTTTCTCCCGTATTACGGTATCATTATTCCCTATAAGGGTAAATAAAAGACTATCAATTGAAATTGTATCTTCTATAAAATCTGCTTTGTATAAATCTGGTTCCAACTTAGCTATTGATATGTATCTTGAGCATAGTACAATTCTTCCAAATGCTTCTGAATACCTTTTGTATATTGTAAATGCTCTACGTGAAAGATAATACTCTCCTTTATAGATATGACATCGAAATTCCGAAGCTATAAAAATCTTCATCATTGCCACCTCAAATTAATTCTTATTATGTTTTATTATTCTTTCAATTTCTTCAAGATAAGTATCTGTAACAATTTTTCTATCAAACTCCCTTTCCATTTTTTCACGTGCCTTTATTCCCATTTCGGCTTTTTTTTCGTGTGATAATTTAATGAATATGTTCACTTTTTCAACAAGATCATTGATATCTTTACAATTAAAAGTATAACCGGTCACGCCATTATCTATTCCATCCATGACGCCAGGAATATTTGAACCAATGCATACTCTACCAGAAGCACTATATTCAAGAACAACATTAGTCATACCTTCATAGTAACTTGGATGAATCACTGCATGAGCTTTTGCTATTGCAGGTTTCATATCCATAAGTATTCCGCCATATTCTAAATAGCCTTTTGAAATTCCCTCATTTATCTTCTTTCTATATTGATCATCATCGTAATCACCATAAATTATAAACTTTGTATTCGGATAAATCGCATGAACTCTTTTAGCACACTCAATGTACTCAGTTATGCCTTTAATTCCGACAATTCTCCCAACAAAATTAAAAACAATTTCACTGTCATCCACTGGGTATGACTGATATGTAAACTCATTCAGATTTACACCAGAACCAGGAATATCTTTGTATCGAACCTTATACTTTAATAGTTTGTTTATATAATCTCTCTCTTGTTTATTCTGATACATTATACAAGTAGCGTTTCTGAACCCTTCTTTATAAAGAAAATTCAAGACTATATCTAACCAAAATGGATATGTTGAGGTATCCATTAGTCCAGCATTATTTACAATATAAGGGTATTTTTTGCCGCATGCAATTCCACCATATATAGAACATTTGCCTGTATAAGTAAGAACTACATCGGGTTTGATTTTTTGTAATATTTTTTTATAAAATACGATTTGTTGGAAATCCTTAATTGGATTAGTCCCACGTCTATCTATTTTTAAATTGATAAATCTGCATCCTGCAGCAATGAAAATATCTAGTTTCTTGCCATATGGACACACTAAATAAACTTGATATTTTTCTTTAAGCATTTCGAAAATCAACTCACGTCTAAAATTATAAAAATTATTGTCTTTAGGTGATATCATTAAGATTTTAACCATAGTAAATGTACCTCAAGGATCAAATTATATAGAAAATTTTGGCTAAAAATACTCTTATCCAAGCTTGTCCCAATTTTTAACACAAATTTTCCAAGGCTCAATATCATCTGAATTAAAATAATATCCGCAATTAGCCAATTTGAAGTCAACTAACCATTGAGCAAGATCAATCTTACCTTCTTTTACTCTTTTTGCATAATCTATAGGTTCAACCATTGCAGTAAACCCATCTGGCACCTTTCGATAAATATCCTTATGCATCACTCCATCAATCATTCCATCTGCCCACAACATAGGTAATGGCATGCCAGCTACTGTAGAAGCGTAACTCCAAGTGCTGTTTCTAAAATTGAATTCCAAAAAATATAAACTATCATCCTGATCCACAAGAAATTCAATTTCAAAAATGCCTTCATAGCCAATTTCTTCCATCATTGCATTAAGCTTCTTTCCAAGATCAATATCATCGAAGTTTTTGCAATACATAAATGGACTATAATATCCTTTTATAACATATTGATAGTTAGATTGAATGGATCCAAAAAAATCCTTTCCGTGATTTGCGCAGAAACCCTCAATTGCCATTTCTGTCTTTTTATTAATGAACCTCTGGACTAAGATCTCTGGGCTTTCAATATTGTCATATGCTGTTTTTAGTTCTTCAGCGTTTTCACAGATATGAACATCGGCCTTCCATGCACCAGAATTGGGAGAAATTGCTTTTGTGATAATTGGATATTCAAGATCATCAGGAACTTCACCATGCATGAGAACTCTCGATTTCAGGACAGGAACGCCATGCTTTACTGCAAGATCAAGTATCTTCTTCTTATCCATGAACTCATTGATTCTGCCGTTTTTACCAGCATTATAAAAAAGAAATCTATCTTTCAGAGAATTATACTGTTGATCTAAAAATCCGATGGTCTTATCATCCGAGCAAAAAATCAGTGGTTTCTCTTCTGATTCATATACATCCCCGAATTCCTTAATCAAAACATCATACCCTTCTTCTACTGATTCTACAGGAAAGCATTTTGAAATGTACTTACTTGCAGAAGCGACTCTCACTCTGCCATTAACAGCAATATAAACCGGATTTACTCCTGCCTCTCCTAAACTCCTAATAATTCCAAGAGGATTATAATGTTCAATTGCAAATACAATACATAGATGATTTCTATACTTATTATTCATAATTGTCTCCTCTTTCATCGATACAATATAATCTCATGACTATTTACCAGCAAAATGCTGATCTGTTTCTTCGTGATAAACATTTTTCCCCGAAATGACTGTTTGAATTATTCGAATAAATGTTATGAAATCATTTATAAACGTGATATGTTCGGTGTACTTTGCATCCATTTCAAATTGAAGATCTCGTTCAGCAGCTCTGTCAATTACATCTACAGTACAGAACAATCCAGGAAGAACAGAATATCTTTTCTCATATTCTTTATTTCCCTGATATGGCTCAAATTCAACTGGGAGAATAGGTCGAGGACCAATAATTGCCATATCACCTTTAATGATATTTAGCATCTGTGGCAGCTCATCAAGACTTGTTCGTCGCAGAACAGCTCCCACTTTTGTGATTCTTACATCGTCTGAGCGCTTTGCAACGCCTCCCATTTCGTATGCATGTACACACATTGTCCGGAACTTATATATGGTAAATACTTTCTCATCTTTTCCCAGTCTCTTTTGCTTAAACAACGCAGGCCCATTGCTGTCAAGTTTAATAAGAATCGCAATGATCAACATTGGAATAGTGCAGATAATAAGACCTAGCAGAGAAAGGAAACAATCTATTATTCTCTTTCCAAATATCTGATACATACTATCTCCTTAGCCCCTAATTATTAATTGATTCGGACAAGAATCATCAGCTGTTGAATTCTTGTATGAAATATGTGCAACAGCATATGCCGAATTGGAGAATCAAGACATTAACTATTTTTATTCGCAATTAATAATCGAATATCATTAATGATCATGAAAACAATCAAAGCAAATCCAAGGTAGCCATTAAGACCGTAAAGAACATTCAGCAATCCTTTATAGGGGAAGAAACATGCTGCTACGCAGCCGACTATTCCGCCGATCACCGTGTAGATCTTGTATTTCTTTGTTCCTTCTTCCGATACTTTTCGAATTCCTGTCCATAAAAGAGGTATAGCGGTTGTATAGATCCCACAAAAGATAATCAATGCAAAGACTGCAGCAATTGCCGGATGAATGGATGAAGCTAGCACAAGAGCAGGAATGCCAACATTCCACGTAGAATCAATGTTAGCAATCAAGGCAATGCAGCATACTGCTGTCGCGCCGAAAATTGCAAGAGCAGAAATCAGCATGCCTGCATTAACTTCCTTCAGCTTATTCTTTGCCCCGATCTCACTTAAAAAAGAAGCAAACCACAAAATCACAAATCCGCCATATGAGGCTCCGGAAGCAATTGGGTTATTATTACCAACCTGTGTAATTTGATATTTACCACTATCCACAGTGGCAAGACCATTTGCATAGTTTCCAATATTTGCGACTGCTGTTACCGAAGCTATAATAAGTATAAAAAAAATAATAATTGGCCCTAGTTTATTTAGTACATTAAGAATGCCATCAAGACCGAATAAGGTTGCAACAATGACTAGTACAGTAAGTATAACTGCTCCTATTCCATTAGGAAACCCCCATTGTTCCATTGCAGTTGAATTTGCTCCGCCACACATGACAATGAAACACATGTAGCAAAAAAACGCCGAAAAATAATCATAGAATGCACCAATATACTTGCCGCAATAAACTTTATATACATTTCCACCTCTAGCTAAATGAAGACGATTTCCATTACAAGCAAATGATAGATTTGTATAAATATAAATTGATGCAGAAACAAGAATGACAATCCAAAAACGCGATCCATATGATGCATCATACTGCATCAATTCCTGCATCGTAGAAAAACCTGCTCCAATATAAAATGCAATGCAAGAACCGCAAAAACCGAACATACGTTTTGTTGAAAATTTTTCCATTCAATTTTCCCCTTTGTGTATCTAGATTTTATGTTAAAAAATCCGAATCTGAAAGTTGTGGTTTTCACAATTGGTTAAATCAATCAGTAGCCCGTAATTTTCTGCAATGTAAATATAGTATACTGGCCCAAAAACATATGTCATTTATTATACATCAAAACGTTTTAATCGATTGTCCTATAGTTAATTAAAGATTCATTCTATAAAATTTCCATGCAATTACAAATACTTGAATTTTAGATTTATTATTTGATTTGTACTTACTGCATTATGTCAAATACTTTTTCAAATGCTTCTGCATAATTTAATCCAGACTGACATCCGCGATATGCTGCGAGTCCTTCATATGCTTCAACTGATCTTGGATGTGGATATGGACGCATTACTCCTTTGTACGCCTTTAGTGCTTTGATTTTGATTCCAATTCCTTCTTTGCCAATTTCCACGAAATAATTAGGCCTAAAAGGAACTGAAGAAGAATCTAATGACCACTCTGTAGACGAGGGCGTTTCCATATACATTAAAAGTTTCAATTTGTAAGATACTTCTTTTCTTTGAAATAACCTACACGCTGCCTGAACTGCAAAACTAGTCATTCTATGATCATCATTGGTATCTGTTGGATGATGAGTAATAATTGCCTCTGCACGAAAATCATCAATACAGGATTCTACAAATTGAACCAATTCCAAATGTGGTACAGTATTCATTTTGATATTTGGAAAATCACTATGATAGACTTTTGTTACGCCAAGAATTTTCATAGCTTCTTGCTCATCAGCATATAGAGTAGATGATAGATTTCTTCTAGCTTCAGCATTACTTACCATAATTGCTACAGCGACATTATGTCCTTCAGTAACAAGTTTATGTATGGTTCCACCTGCTGCATTAGATTCATCATCCGGATGAGCAACCACGAATAAATAGTTCATGACAGTTATCTCCTATTTAACATAATGTATAACAGTATTATTTCACAATTATTAGCATTTTTATTTCAGTATAATTATTGAATTGATGTTCCGATTGTTGAACTTTTGCAATTCAATTTGTGTTACTCCAATATACAAGCATATAATTTACTGCTACTACAACCTTCTCATTGGTTATCTGTGTACAATAATCACCTCAGTTACTGAATTACAAATTCACACATAACACAACATTGAAATATACTCTCATAAGTATAATCATCACTATAACAATATTCTACCTGATGTTTGCCATCATTAATACGCAAATGCCGTATGGATGTATCATCCATACGGTCATTTGCTTATAGATTCATGATGATACAGTCTGGGACTGCTGAGCCAGATTGAAGTTATAGGCATCGGTCTTGGACATGACAACTTCCTGATTGCCCATATCCGGATGATAGGTAGGCACCACTTCTGCTACCAGCTCCTTGATATGACCGGATTCACTGGCACTGGCACGGTCCAGCTTCTGCAGCTGCTCTTCAAAGACGCGGTCATCCATCTGGATTGGCTCTCCGATATGAATCAGCTTATTAGGAGTCTCCTTGAGTCCCTCCTCTGACATGAGCATCTCTTCATAGAGCTTCTCTCCCGGACGCAGACCGGTATATACGATCTTGATATCCACATCCGGAACATAGCCGGACAGACGGATCAGGTTTCTGGCCATATCATCAATGCGGACTGGATCCCCCATATCCAGGACGAAGATCTCTCCGCCCTTTGCATAATAGGATGCCTGAAGCACCAGAGATACTGCCTCCGGAATGGTCATGAAGTAGCGGATGATATTCTTGTCGGTAACAGTGACAGGTCCGCCTGCTGCGATCTGCTCCTTGAAAAGAGGAATGACAGATCCGTTGGAGCCAAGGACATTGCCGAAGCGCACTGCCACAAATTCCGTATGAGAAGGAATCACGCCATCCTTTGCAAGTGCTCTTGCATTGACCAGAGACTTGCGGTTCATCATCTGAACTACCATCTCGCAGAGACGCTTCGAGGCACCCATGATATTGGTAGGATTGACTGCCTTGTCAGTGCTGATCAGGACAAAGCGATGGACATTGTTCTTGATTGCGGCAACAGCCAGGTTATAGGTGCCCATGACGTTGTTCTTGATTGCCTCGTTAGGGCTGTCTTCCATGAGCGGTACATGCTTGTGCGCTGCCGCATGATAGATGATCTCCGGCTGGTACTTCTTCATGATCCAGTTGACTCTGGAGGAGTTGCGCACAGAGCCAATCAGGGTAACGAGATTCAGCTTGTCTCCATACTTGCGCTTGAGCTCCATCTGGATCTCATAGGCATTATTCTCGTAGATATCGAAGATGATGAGCATCTTCGGTCCATCCTTTGCAATCTGGCGGCAGAGCTCAGAGCCGATAGAGCCTCCGCCTCCGGTAACCATGACAACCTTGCCATGCACGAAGGAATGCACTTCATCCAGATTGACCTTTACCTGCTCTCTGCCAAGCAGATCCTCGATCTGTACATCCTTCAGCTTGGAAACACTCACTGCGCCATCTACCAGCTGGTAGATGCCAGGGATAGCCCGAACCTTACAGCCGGTATTGCTGCAGATCTTCAGGATCTCTTTGCGCTCTACTGCAGTGGCAGAGGGAATCGCATAGATGATCTGAGTAATATGGTACTTCTTCGCGGCATCCACGATCATGTTCCGGTTGCCTACAATCGGAATGCCATTCAGGTATCTGCCCTTCTTGATCGGATTGTCATCAATGATGCAGCAGACCTTCAGGCTGAGATGAGAGCTCATGATCAGCTCACTGATAATGGTGCGGGCCGCCGACCCTGCACCGATGACCATGACACGCTCATCGTAATGCTCTGCCTTCTGCTGAACCATGCGCTTGACGGCACGGATGAAATACAAGGAGAATCTGAGTGCGGTAGTCAGCGTAAAGCCAAGCACTGCGCCGACGATCCAGAAACCGATCGGCATGCGGATGCCGGTGAAGAAGTAAAGCAGTGCTACTGCCGCCTGATCCACGGCCCAGGCTTCCACCATCCTGCCAAGCTCTGACATGGACGCAAACCGCCAGATGGAATGATAGAGATGGAAGTACCAGAAGATGCAGATCGCGATCACGATATAGGGAACAATCAGGGTATTAAATCCTGCTACGTACTGCTTTCCGATATGGCTGAAGACAAAGTCAAACCGCATCAGCAATGCCACATAGTAGGAGAACGCAATCAGGATGGCATCGAAGACCATGATGATGAGGACATGAACCACCCATCGATTGCTGCCGGAAGAAGAATAGTCCGGATGCTCAAAATCCTTTTCCAGGCTGTTATTCTGATTATTCTTATTTTTTCTGTTCTTATCGTCAGACATAATTTATGATCTTTTTCCCCTGCATAAAAAAGCTTCGATCTAAGTCGAAGCCTGTGTCATGAATCTGCTGTATGTATTTTCTGTACGATCTCCAGTGCAACCTTAACCTGCACTTCCCTGGTGCATAGATCCAGGGACAGCGTGGCCTGCCGCTTGTGGCGGTCGATGTGAATGATCCTGCTCTCGTATCCTTTCAGAGGACCATCCATGATAACTACCATGTCATTCTCGATGATGCCTCTGGAAGCCTTCAGCACCCTGTCCTGATTCAGAAGATGCTCCAGCGTAGCCTGCTCATCCTCGGTAAGAGCCGGCGTTCCTTCCGTGTCATACCGCAGCTCGCGGACAATGCCCGTCTTGCGGCTGCGCATCTGCTGAATCACATCATGGAACTCTGACTGCGAAAGATCCGAGGAGATGAAGAGATAGCCGGGAAACATCGGCTTGATGAGAATCTGGGTCAGGCCTGCATTGCGGTGAATGACTTCCTTCCGGGGAATAAAGCAGTCCAGGCTCTCTTCCTGGTTCAGGAAGGAGCAGATGCTGTCTTCCATGCCTGTTCTTACGAACAGGACATACCAGCACTCCCGATCTGTCATGATGCAAGTCGCTTTCTGCTGTCGCTCATGCCGGTCTGCTTCCTTTCTCCGTGCTTCTCCGGGTATTAAAAAGGCGAATAGATCATGCTACCCGCCAGTGCAGATCCTCTCGTGAAGGACTTGAGGAATAAGGCCTGCTTTCCTCAAAGACTATCCTTCATTTCCGAATGGTCATTCAGATGCGCAGATACACTCCCTCCCTTTAAAAAGGTACGGTCGAAGTATATCCCTGACTCCTCTCCAAGATGCCTGGCAATCATTGAAGTGACATCAGATCCCTGTGTCCTTCCAGCGCTGCAGATTGCTCTGCAGAACAGGAAGGCCGGCGTATGAATCCCCGTTTCTGCCAAACCTGTCTGATACCCTGTCGTTAATGCCATGCCCTGCTGGATTTCTCCAGCAAAGCGCCCCAAGAAGCAGTCCCTCATTTCCTGTCTGAATACTCATTTCAGATAAATGAAAATCGGGTGCCTTTATTGCACCTTGTTATTATACTACAGAACGGACGATATCTGCCCCCGGTTCAGGGCGCTGAATGCATAAAAACATGAAAAGATTACACTGACTGTCCGCAGTTGACGCCTTCTTCTCATCCCTTCTGCATCAGGAAGATGCAAAGTATGAGATATGAACGGTTATTTCTCAGGATTCTGTTTTAAAGTGATTTACCATGCTGTCCAGCATGATCTGCAGAAAGGCATCCGGAAAGACATGACCGGTATCGAACAGATTCAGCGATACCGCAGTGCCATCGAGCGCACTCAGCTCATCGCTGGCCTGCTGGGCCAGTTCGTACGAGAAGGTCGTATCTTCTGTGCCGTGGGAGATCACGATCTCCCTGCCGGCCAGCCTGCTGACATCCTCTGCCTGGATCATCTGTTTCAGCTCCTGCAGCGCTGCCTCATGTGTTCCTGTAGCCGGAATGATCACGCTGCCCTCATAGCACTGATCCAGGAGCCTGCTGTCCTCCAGGCGATCGAGATCCAGCACGCCGCTGACCGGGATCAATAGATCCGGCTGATACTTCCCTTCCATTCCGTAGAGATAGGTAATGATTGCCCCTGCAGAGAATCCTCCCATCGCATAGTGCGAGAGATTGAATCCTTCCTGCTCCAGATAGCCCAGCACCGTATCCAGATCCTGCATGCCCTGCTGCAGCACATCCAGGAACATGTATGGGCCATCTGTCCGCTGCCCGTGTCCCGGCAGGTCAATGCTTACTGCATGAAAGCCCTGCTCTGCAATTCTGGAGAGCAGATAGGACATCTGATCCTTGGTGCCGGTAACGCCATGCAGGAATACAACGACAGGCTCTCCGGCATCGGTAAGATCAGAAGCCACTTCCAATACCGGAATCTCATTGACCCTGGATTCCTGATACTGCAGCGATGCAAACTCTGTCTGCATCTCCTGTACCTGAGACGAGGAGTCCACGATCTGTGCCTGATACGTCGGGGTTGGCACAGGCGTCGGCACAATTGTCGGCGCGGCAGTCGCAGTCGCCTGTGCCTGCTGTGCCATCAGGCCTGATACTGACTGGCAGGCTGAAGAGAACAGACAAAGCGCTGCTGTCGTCAATATCCATGCGGTCTTCTTCAGAGAATTCATCGTGCACCTCGCCTGCTGTATTTCAGAGAAAGAATATGGAGCATTCTGCTATGCCAGAAACCTGACATAGCAGCGATCATCAAAGCTGATCTGGCCTGGATACAGGCCCTTGGTAGATGGCTGGCTGCAGATGCCGAGCGGATCCTTCTGCAGGCATTCCTGCAATGCGGCCTCGCTCTTCTCGAGCGTATCCAGCAGGATCGGATAGCCATCGCTCGCAAGGATGACCATATCGCCCGGTACAACCGCTGCCTTCTTCAGCAGCGGCAGGAAGGCCGGGCTGCCGTTGATGACAGGATAGCCCCAGTAACCCTGCTCATTCTCGAACTGGCACTGCAGCTCAAGATACGGGCGGATTGCCTCTCTGCCCGGATCATGCGCCAGCAGCTGCTGCACGGAGGCGCCATTGCGAATGGCGGCATCCAGCACATACTTCCGCAGCATGCCGTTCATCTCGTCAATCCTGCTCTCCGGATGCACCGTTTCGCCATGAAGCCGATACTGGCAATCGCCGTAGCTCCAGATCTCATGTGCAAAGGCGCTGTAGACAATCACGGAGGCACGGGGAATCTCATTGCCCTGCGGCAGCGGATCGCGGCTGCTGCAGAACGATATGACCGCCTGGTTCAGGCGGTCCAGAAGCCCTGCTGCATCCATCTCAGCTGGCATCGCGGAAAAGGCTGCAGACAGGATCTCGGCAGCCGCCCTGCCGCTGGTTCTGCCTTCGTAGCGGCGCTGTGACTTCGTGGTGACGCCGTCGATGACAGCGATATAGGAATCGCCAATGAAGATCGAATCTTCGCAGCGAAGCGGATCATCAAATTTTCCGGCTGTGTGCTCTTCCAGTATCTTCATATGCCCTCAGAACAGGATCAGGTAGATCGTCATGCCGGCATTGATCAGCAGGAACAGTTCCAGCACCCACTGCCAGAAGACCTGCCACTCCAGGAAATGATACAGATATGCCAGGATCAGCATGACGGTCATCGGATTGAAGAGAATATCAAAGCCGCGGTAGCAGAGACTGCCGGTCAGGATCTGGCTGATGGCAATCGTGCAGAGCGGGTTCAGGAAGATGGTGAGCATCAGGATCATCAGGGCGCGGATCATGCGGTCTTCCTTCGTCTTTGCAAAGGCAATGACCACGGCAACGCCAGCCCAGCGGATGGCAGTGGCCAGGATGCCCAGCAGATCAGAATGCAGGAAGAGCTGGTCGGTTACGATATCCGTCAGCGGGAAGGCCTTCAGATAGGTCAGATAGGAGACGGTGCCTGCCGGCAGCGTCAGGCGCAGGACCAGAGAGAGCAGTGCCAGGGCGCACGGAACGATGAGATAGAAGATCAGGATCACATGATCAAAGCAGAACTCCTCGCTGCGGGCAATGGCACGCCTTGGCCTGGCATGGTAGCGGATGACAAGAAACCAGGCATAGAGCAGCAGGATGATCCAGGCAAGGCCCGGATGCTTCGGGCATAGATACAGGAAGGCATAGATGACGGAAGGGATCAGGAAGGTAAAGAGATCGAACAGGGACCGTATCTTGCGGAGGGAGAAGAGATATACCGCAAAGCAGTAGATCATCTCGATGGAAAGAAACAGGAAGGACGGGGAGCAGGCCATGCCTGCGCCGACGGTATAGAGCAGCAGGTATTTCACCTGCTCATTGCCCTCCTTCAGGTAGAGATACATGGTAAAGACCGCCAGGGTCACGAAGAACAGGCGGTAGCGCTCGCCGGAATCCGCGAAGACAGTGCTGAAGGTGCCGCTGAACAGCAGCGAGACCGCGATGCAGAAGGTAAGCCACTGATTGCGCAGCCTGAAGTGAAAGACAATATTCACGATCAGCATGGCCATCAGGGCATGGTACAGGATCTCCTCCATGGCCAGTACCTGCACGGAATCAACCTCAGAGACCATCTGCAGCCGGCCCATGAAATAGGCCAGCACATTGGCAAAGGCATAGTAGCTCTGGAAGCGGATCGCATTGCCGGAGGGAACCGGCACAATCGTGCTGGCGGAGCCGGTGCGGACGATCAGGGTCACCAGGAAGAAGGCAGCGTAGCCGACGACAATCAGGCTGCGCCAGCAGATCCACTGCCGGATCGTATCCCGGAACTGCCAGATCGTGAGCCCTGCCGCAGCCATCATGACCAGGGCTGTCACGATGATATTCCACATGAACGGCAGCTCCGCGAGCTGGGCCGGAATGAAGCCGATCTCCAGCACGCATAAAAGAACGGCAAACCCGATGGGGGCCGCGTAGCCGTCCTGGTGTATCTTCATCATGTAAAGAGCCGCCTTGCCGGTCCCCTCAGAAAGCAGCAGGATCAGCAGTGCCAGCATGCAGGCAGTAGACATGGGCTATTGCTTGCTTTTCCCGAACTTCTTCACAATGAAGCTCATGCACAGAAAATTGATCGGGACATAGATGGGCAGCGCAATCAGCTTGGCCCAGATCTTGGGCGCATTTGCCCAGTCCACGACGATGATGACCATGACTGCCGAGATGATGATGCCCGGTATATAGCTCAGCGGAAATGTCACTGCGCTCTTCCAGTTCATCTTCTGGTGATAGGTGAAGCGCATGTTCATCACGTAGGAGAAGACCATGGAAAGCACGTCGCCGAGGACGCTTGCAATGCCCACCGGCGTATTGCCGTATACGAATGCCATATAGATCAGCTGCGAGATCAGGGTGTTGCATACGCCGATCACTCCGAAGGTCAGAAACTGCCTGGTCAGGAATTTCTGCTTCATTTTTTCCCAGAGATTTTTCATAGATTCCTCACTTAACGCGTCTATTGTACCGCAAATATGAGCCTCATAGAACCTTTATCAGTATACTGCCAGGTACAGCGTGCTGCCCTGGAAGATCAGCTGCTCAGAGGGATCGAATACGCTCCAGTCAGAGCTGCCGAAGAGCCTGCGGTACTGCGCATCGCTCATGGACTCGCGGGCATACGAGGTGCCGAGATACCAGTTGATCATGTTCACGTCGCTCCATGACTTGACGAAGCCGCTGACATTGATATCCATGATCCGGTATCTGGTCGAGGCATGATACCAGGTCACGGAATCATCGAAGTGCACGGAGATCGTCCGGATCGTATTGCCTGAGCTTTCCTCATAGCTCCGGATCGCATTGCCGATCTCGCCCACGTATTCCTCATCAATGCGGTTGGAGGCGATGTTATCGGCCGAGATTGCCTGGACCTTGATGCCGGAGAGCACAATCAGGCCGGTGCAGCAGAGCAGCACTGCCTTCCCTGCCCTCCTGCTGTCCAGGAAGAGCACCAGCAGCGCGCTGCAGGAAAGAAAGGAGAAGAAGCCGATGATGACCCGCGGCGGCATCCAGAAGACGCCGGAGAGCAGCAGCGGCGCAAAGGAGGAGAGATACCCTGCCAGCATGGCCAGCGCCGCAAAGGCGATATCCCTGCCGGTGCAGCGGTTTTCCCTTGCCGCCTGCAGAAACAGGATTGCCATGATGAGAAAGAATGCCGGCAGCACCCAGGGGAACATGGTTCCCTGAAAGTTCTTCCACACCGCCGGCTGCGAGGTCCAGATCTGGCGCAGATTCTCGAGAATCACGGACAGATGGACAGAGGCGCTTCTCGGGTTGGCGGGAATAAAGCCGCTGGCGCTCAGCCACCGCATCAGCAGGATATTCTGGGCAGAGGCAGACAGGCCCACTGCCAGCGTGATGAGCAGGTCTTTGAATGCCCTGCGGCTCCAGTGCAGATGATGCTCCAGCAGCAGCCACAGCAGCGCAAACGAGAGGAACAGCTCGATATAGAGCTGATACATGTCAATGGCAAGGCTGAGCAGCAGGAAGGAGAGCAGATAATCCTTCCAGGTCTTTCCTTCTCTCATCCAGACGCTGAGCGCGGAGAAGATCAGCGCCACGGATATGGCGCGGTCATAGGAGCATTCCGAGAAGTAGATCCACCCTTCATGGAAGCTGGCATTCAATACGGTCAGAAGCAGCGCCGCATTGATGCCGAGCAGCGTCATGCGATCGCCGGGCTTCATGAACCCGCCCAGCCTGCCGCTGAGATGCGAGACGGAATACGCGCAGGACAGGATGACCAGTGCCAGGCCGAGCCGGGAATGCCGCGGCGCGCTGAAGCCGATCAGGTCAAGCGCCTGGTAGAGCAGCCAGGTCGGGATGCGGCCCATCTGCAGATTGGTAATTGCCCCATCCTGATTGCCATTCATCAGAAGAGAGAAGGAATCGCAGTCATAATGCTTCGTGATCAGAAAGGCAGCGTAAAAAAGAAGGATCACAGACAGATCCAGCAGAAAGAGCCAGTGCTTCCTGATATAAGAGGTGCATTTTTTCATATTCACACTGATCATTCTGGAATTGCAGGCGTGACAAGTCAAGATCGAAATCACGCCTGCATCTGCACCACGCCCCCGCCCTGATGAATCAGGGTAATGCATGAAGACTGCCGCAGGTGCAATTAAAAACTGCACCGCTTCGCAGAATCCTGCGATGCAGTGCAGTCAATTTTGATGGAATGATTACCTGCCGTCCTGTCTCGATGCCATGATTGCATATCTGATCAGCTTGATGATGCCGAGCGAAGCGCCCCAGCACAGCATCAGAAGGAATATCGAGAGGTCGGAAGCACTGATGCGGAAGAAGGAAAGAAACAGGATCACGAACAGCACGGACATGACGCAGTCAATCATCTCTGTCTTCGGATCTAATGCCAAGTCAGAGAAGATGCCATTATCCCCTGAGCTCTTTGTTTCTGTCTCAGAATTCTCCAGAGAATCATCACGATTTTCCCATTCACTGGTTGTCACTGACATTCACCTCCATCCGATTGATATGTATGAGCAGCAGCCATTGATGATTCGTACCGATACCACGATGTTATTGTTATCTATTTCAGAAATAAATGCAACCGGATTGTGATGATTTCACACAAGTTTCACATTTATGATATGCATGCAGGGAGCATCCCTTTCCCGGGTGCAAAACATGCATGAATGCTTACGGCAGATCGGCTTGTGCTGCCTTTCACAGCTGCTGCCGCTTCATATCATTCCAGGCTGATTCGCGCAGCGCATTCTGCAGGCCGCGCAGCCATGCGGTCTGCATGCACTTGCGGTCTTCGCCGTATCGATGGCTGGAATGCATAAAGAAAAAGCTGAATCATCTCTGACTCAGCTTATTCATGCAGATTTACTTGATCTTTCGGATCAATACTCAGGCATCGGTGCAGCAGGTGCTGCCGGAGCCTTCTCCGGGATCTGGGCAACTGCAGCCTCGGTCGTGATGAACAGGCCGGAGATGCTTGCTGCGTTCAGCAGTGCGGAGCGGGTAACCTTGGTCGGATCGATGATGCCGGCCTTGAACATATCTACCCATTCGCCGCTCTTTGCGTTGAAGCCGACATTCTTCTTCTGCGCAAGCTGCTTCTCATAGATCTCGTTGCCGTCATAGCCGGCATTCTCTGCGATCTGCAGGATCGGCTCCTTCAGCGCATCGAGCACGACATTCATGCCTCTCTGCACATCGACGACATCAGACTTCAGGGAATCCTTGACATCCTTGTATGCCTCGACCAGAGCGAGTCCGCCGCCGGTAACGACACCCTCGGCAACAGCAGCCTTGGTTGCGTTCAGCGCATCCTCGATGCGGAGCTTCTTGTCCTTGAGCTCTGTCTCAGTGGTAGCGCCGACCTTGATCAGCGCGACGCCGTTGGTCAGCTTGCCAAGACGCTCCTGAAGCTTCTTCTTGTCATAGTCAGACTTGGTGTTCTCGATGGCAGCGCGGATCTCATCAACGCGGGCCTGTACATCAGCCTTCTTGCCCTTGCCGCCGATGATCGTGGTCTTGTCCTTGCCGACAACGACCTTCTTGGCAGTGCCAAGATCTGCGATCTTCATGTCAGCGAGGTTCATGTTCAGATCCTTTGCATAGAACTTCGCGCCGGTCATGATGGCAATGTCAGCGAGCTGGTTCTTGGAGTTGTCTCCGAAGCCAGGAGCCTTGGTTGCGACGACATTGAACGTGCCGCGGAGCTTGTTGATGATCAGGGTGCTCATGACTTCATTGTCATAGTCATCCGCAATGAGCAGGAGCGCACGGTTGCTCTTGACGACTTCCTCGAGCACCGGCAGGATATCCTGGATCGTGCTGATCTTCTGATCCGTGACCATGATCAGCGGATTCTCGATGGAGACTTCGCTCTTCTCATGATCGGTGACCATGTAAGGAGACACATAGCCCTTGTCATACTGCATGCCCTCGGTCATCTCGAGAATGGTCTCGAAGGACTTGGACTCATCGACATTGATGACGCCGTCATTGCCGACCTTCTCCATGGCCTGTGCAATGATCTTGCCGATTTCCTCATCGCTGGAGGATACGGTAGCGATGTTCTTGATATCATCGCTGGTAGCGACCTTATGGGAGTTCTTGAGCAGATCCTCGGCAACTGCCTTGGCAGCCTTCTCGATGCCCTCTCTCATGAGAACCGGGTTAGCGCCCTTCTCGACTGCCTTCAGGCCGTTGGTGATGATGGCCTGCGCGAGCAGGGTTGCGGTAGTCGTGCCGTCACCGGCAGACTCATTGGTGTTGTTAGCTACTTCGTAGACCAGCTTGGCGCCCATGTTCTCGAACTTGTCTTCCAGCTCGATCTCCTTGGCAATCGTGACGCCGTCATTGGTGATGAGCGGTGAGCCATAGGACTTCTCGAGGACGACATTGCGTCCCTTCGGGCCTAATGTGATCTTGACTGCATCTGCAAGCTTGTTGACGCCTTCCAGCATCTTGGTGCGGGCGTCCTTGGAATACTTGATTTCCTTAGCCATAGTTATATGTCTTCTCCTTCTGATTACTTCTCTACGACAGCGAGAATGTCATCCGCAGTGATAAGCAGATAATCCTTCTTGTCATCGGTCAGCTCTGTTCCGGAATACTTCTTGTAAATGACGGTCTGGCCCTTCTTCAGCTCAATCGGGATCAGCTTTCC
>Ga0070399_1000865_pt1 | contig 33375 bp, 27 predicted proteins | sample BioMet4_FD_61217 | JGI IMG/M metagenome (GOLD analysis project Ga0070399, IMG submission 61217) | Microbial communities from bioreactor (seeded with sewage sludge) at LBNL, California, USA - Biofuel metagenome 4 (version 1) | ecosystem: Engineered > Bioreactor > Anaerobic > Unclassified ... | reverse complement strand
CAAAAGTACAAACTCTTTGGGGAGGTCAGTGGACTTCCCTTTTTTTTACTGTGGCAACCGTGTCAATATCATTTACTTGCCCTCATACTGTCAATCTTTTGGTTTTATCGGACAGCAATACTTTTTTTTACTGTGGCAACCGTGTCAATATCATTTACTTGCCCTCATACTGTCAATCTTTTGGTTTTATCGGACAGCAATAGATTTAAATTGTCCATATATTGTTATTTTATTATTATCGAATCTTTATTTATTCTATTTTCCTTTACTATACTATTACATTGTTTTAACTCTATAAGTTCTGGTATAGCCTTTTTGTCTCGTATTTCAAATATTATTTCATCAATTTGAGATTTATTAATTTTTGTCGATGCAAGAAAAGGAATAATAATAGCAGCTAATGCTGCACCTAAAGCCACAAAAAACGAAGCACGAGTCCACCTTATAGTAGAATTATACTTATCGGTAGCATCCATTAATTGTTTTTCAAATCTTCTCTGTTCTACTGTCTTAAAATTGTTATTAACTAAATCGACAATACTTTCAGATAGCATTAATTCATAGAAACAATTATACCCATATACAAAATATTCCTTTGGATAGATTCTATCTGTTTGCACGTTATAATTTTTAGAAGACATTTTTTTTAGTTCAATTTTACTATCTAAAACTCGTTTAAAATCAATCAAATAATAATTTTCTTCTAAATATATAAACAAGAATGACAGTTGGGTTAATATCTTTCTTATTCCATTTTTGTCTATAGAGTCAGAAAATATTTGTATGTCAAAGCAATCTTTTTCCACTACTTCCAAGTCTTCATAGAGACTAATAAGCAAGTTATATCTACATAATTTACCTTCCTTCTGTAAAACAACCATCTTTGACAAAACAGTCTTCTCAAAATCGCTAAAGTCTTTCATTATTTGACCCTCCATTTAATTGAGAACTCATCGACTGTTTCAACCTTAGCTTCGGAAAGATCATAGAGTTTCCTTATTAGTTCATTCTTTTTTGCTTTAAGTTGTGCTTTCTTTTCATCAAACTCACGCCAAGCAATATCACGCTTCTCGTTTAAAGAATCTTTCTCTTTTTGAATAGACAGTTTCTTACGGATATTACGTTCCTTCACAAATTCATCACTTTTTTCTTCAATTGCTTTGTCGAGGTCATTGAGCCGTTGCTGCAACGCTTTTCGATTATCTTCAGCCCAATTCTCTATTTTTACAATCTCATCAGAAATCAAATCACCATTGCGATTCTCAAGAACTTCTGTCAACTCTTCTTGTCGCTTATCAATAATGAATGATATTGTTGATAGCTCTTCACTATTTACATTACTATTTACAACCTGAGATGGCAACAATAAAAGACGTTGAGTGAAGTTTTCATCAAACTCATTTCCATCTTCATCTGTCGATACAACAATAATGCGTTCCTCCTCTTCTTTAAGAGAATTATAGCGAAGCAACCGAAATTTCAAATATCCATATCTGTTAACTTGGTCTTTAATAACCGACACAATACCTTTGGTTCCTGTATAATCAAATTCGACTACAGCTGTTGGTGTTTGAGCATTGATAGCCTCATTTATAACATATTGAGCCAAAGGGTGTGATATTCGATAATTATAACCATGGCTATCTTGTTTTGTCAATGTATAAACACCATGTGGAATGCTTGATCCCATGTCCTTAGGTAATAGAAACTCGCATGCACCATTAGTGCTAACCTTAATTTTTGAGCGCATTACTCCACAAGTCAACTTCCACAGCAATTTTGTGTATTGATCAAGACGTGTTGTCTCTTCCTTTTTTCTTATTTTTAGTTTTTCGATAACTTCCTCATCAAAGTTATCAAATAGTGAAGCTTTAGTCTGTTGGATATTATCCTTAATATCATCACGAAGTTCTTCCTGTAATTGGTCAAAAGCGTTATCAATATCTTCAGTAGTACGACATTGTTTGTAAATATTAAGAATTCGTTTCTCAAAATCAACGCCATTTCCTATAGAACCAAGTACTTCATCGCTTGCGCCAAATACACCTTTGAAAAGATTAAACTTTTGGTCAAGCAATTCATATACTCTTTGGTCAGCACGGTTCGACTTATTAATGAAGTTAACTACCACCACATCATATTTCTGTCCATAGCGATGACAACGACCTATGCGTTGCTCAACACGCTGTGGATTCCATGGTAAATCATAATTAACTATCAATGAGCAAAACTGAAGGTTTATACCCTCAGCAGCAGCTTCGGTTGCAATCATTATTTCTGCCTTGTCTTTGAAATAGTCAACCAAGGCAAGTCGTTTGTCTGCGGTTTTAGAACCAGATATTCTACTTGTATTCTTATTACAAGAAAGCCAGTCTTTGTATATTCCATTTGACTTGGGGTCTGAATTAGAACCATTAAACAAAAGTATTTTACCTTGATACCCTTGTTCTTCCAACAAATTATAAAGATATTGCTGTGTGCGACGGCTTTCCGTGAAAATTAATGCTTTTTTAGGTGCATTCATTTTTTCCATGTGTTTGAAACCTAAATCTAAAGCCTTCACCAAACAACTACCCTTACTATTAGTCGTAATCTTAAGGGCAAGTGTAAGAATTCCCTTTAGTTCTTCTATTTCATCATTGATAGCTTCTATATCATCAGCTGAAAGTTCTTCTGTATCTTTATTTTCTGATTCGTTCTCATTTTCTTCATCAAGCCACTCATCTTCAATATCTTCTATTGTATCAAAATCTTCTGTAATTTCTTTACCGTCATCAAAAGTATTGTTTTTAATCTTCTCTTCAAGACGTAAAATGATACTTTCCAATGTTCCTGCAATGGCAAAAGTAGAAGAAGCAAGTAACTTATATAAGACCAATGTAATAAGCGTGCGTTGAGAGTTAGGCAAGCCATAACAATCCTCTCGCTCAAGATATCCATTTATCCTTTGAGACAGTTCAATTTCATCATCTGTTAGATAATACTCCTGCACCAATGGAATACGATTTGTATATTTTACGTATGCTTGTACCTGACTTCTTAGTGTACGATGGACGATAGGTAATATCCTATGTCTAAGTTCTGAATATATATTTTCATCACGCAAAGCAACTTTATTATATTGAGAACTAAAGCTGGACAATTCACCAAAATAAGCTGAATCTATTATAGATACTAAACCATATAATTCCTTTATATCGTTCTGTAAAGGTGTCGCTGTTAATAATAACTTTTTAAACGGTTGAAGTCCGAGTTTTAAAGCTATTCCTGTTTTGTTACTATTGCGGTAAACGTTACGAAGTGCATGTGCTTCATCAAGCACCACCAAGTTCCAATTTACACGGCTAATGTGTGTAATATTCTTTCTTGCAAAAGCATAAGAACATATAACTATGTAAGCTGTTGTGTCAAACGGATTATTATATGTATCGGCTAAAATTTTATCAAAGTTACGTTTCTCAAGTATCGTTGATGGTAGATAAAACTTGTCTTCTAACTCAATGCTCCATTGCTTACGTAGAGTAGCCGGTGCTATAATTAATATATGACGTTTACGTTCTGCCCAATTTTGACTAATGACCAACGCTGCCTCAATTGTTTTGCCAAGTCCAACCTCATCTGCAAGGATTGCTCCCATACTTAAAGGAGAGTGAAAGGCAAATAAAGCTGCATCTACCTGATGCGGATTCAAATCGACTTTAGCTTCTGACAATACACCTGTAAGCTTGTCATCGTCACATGAACTTCTACGACGATGTAGTTGCCATGCAATGTACTTTAGTTGGTATGGAGTTAATGATGTTACTAAATTTCTATCCATTATTATTTTAGTCTACACTATCCACTACTAAATCTTTAATACCAACCGAAAGAAACTTTGCAATATCTGCCAATACCTCCAAAGATGGTTGCTGTCTGTTAGCACAATAAGCATTAATTGTACTAAAGCTTTTACCTATCACTTCAGCTAATTCTGTCTGAGATACACCTTTTTCGACAAGAACTACTTTTATTCTATTGAGTTTTTTAGTCATGTTATTAATATTTAACTGCAAATATACGATTAATCTGTCTATATAGCGTAAAATATAATATATTTATTTAGGTTTGTAAATGGTCTGTCCAATCAATAACGATATTTTCTATCGATGAAATCCATCCTTACGTCTTTTATCTTTCTCTCCCCATGGCATATCCGACTGCGTTCCACCTCCTCCAGTTCCAACATGAGCCTGTGCCGGTCCGCCACTGGCAAGTATGAATGCGGCTCCAAGCATTCGTGCCTGTATCTGGTTGACTTGCTCCATTGGTTCAAACACTTCATTTACAAATTCTTCATCAGTCATTTTACCATCACGATGAGCCCTTGCCATATTATAGTCTACATCATATTTTGTATTCTCATACTCTTCATTAATCGTTATACGTATGTATAAGTTGCAAATCGTCGCTATTTAAGTCGCGTTGCAAATATGTCGCAAATACAAGCCAAAAATCGAAAATAAACGATAGAATTACATAGATTAACAAAAAAAATAGCGTGTAACTACTTGAGTTACACGCTATTTATATAGATTTACTTATTATTGCTTATCAACTTTACTTCACCTCCTCGAAGTCTGCATCCTGGATATCATCCTTACCACCGTTGGCGTTGCCAGATTGAGATCCGCCAGCATTTGCACCACCTTGGAAGCCCTCATAGGCACCCTGTGAATCGTCTGCCTGACCACCTGGCTGAGGACCTGCTTGTCCGCCTTGGTACATCTGTGCGCTAACCTCCTGAACTGCTGCGTTCAAAGCGGCCGTCGCGGTGTCCATAGCGTTCACGTCACCTGACTTGTGAGCATCCTTCAATTGTTGCAAAGCCTGCTCGATAGCTGGTTTCTTGTCAGCTGGAATCTTGTCGGCGTTGTCCTTCAGGAAATTCTCGGTGGTGAAGATCATGGAGTCAGCTTGATTCATCTTATCCACTTTCTCACGCTCCTTCTTATCAGCCTCCTCATTGGCCTTAGCCTCAGCACGCATGCGCTCGATCTCCGAGTCGCTCAAACCGGATGATGCCTCGATGCGAATCTTCTGCTCCTTGCCTGTTGCCTTATCCTTGGCGCTAACGTTAAGAATACCGTTGGCATCGATATCGAAGGTTACCTCAATCTGTGGCACACCACGACGTGCGGGTGCGATGCCCTCGAGGTTGAACTGACCAATGCTCTTATTCTGTGCTGCCATTGGACGCTCGCCCTGCAACACATGAATGGTTACAGCTGTCTGGTTGTCCACTGCGGTAGAGAATGTCTCGCTCTTCTTGCAAGGAATAGTTGTGTTGGCATCGATCAACTTGGTCATCACACCACCCATGGTCTCAATACCAAGAGTCAATGGAGTAACGTCAAGGAGCACGATGTTGCCTGTTCCTGACTCCTTATTAAGGATGGCACCCTGGATGCTGGCACCTACGGCAACAACCTCATCAGGATTTACGCCCTTAGAAGGCTCTTTGCCAAAGTAGTTCTTCACCAATGTCTGCACGGCAGGAATACGGCTTGAACCACCCACAAGGATCACTTCGTCGATATCTGAAGTAGAGAGGTGTGCATCGCTCATGGCTTTCTGGCAAGGAACGAGACACTTCTGAATGAGGTCGTGAGCCAGTTGCTCAAACTGAGAACGTGTCAGAGACTTCACCAAGTGCTTAGGCACACCACCCTCTGCAGAGATGTATGGCAAGTTGATCTCACTGGTCGTGGTTGAAGAAAGCTCAATCTTTGCTTTCTCAGCAGCCTCCTTCAGGCGCTGCATAGCCATAGGATCCTTGCGCAAGTCGATGCCTTCGTTGCTTTGGAAGTCATTGGCCAACCAGTCAATGATAACCTGATCGAAGTCGTCACCACCCAAGTGGGTATCACCATTGGTAGATAACACCTCGAACACACCGCCACCGAACTCAAGGATAGAAATATCAAATGTACCACCACCAAGGTCGAACACGGCAATCTTCATATCCTTATTGGCCTTGTCAACACCATAAGCAAGAGCGGCGGCAGTAGGCTCGTTAACGATACGCTGAACGTTAAGGCCTGCAATCTGGCCAGCCTCCTTGGTAGCCTGACGCTGAGAGTCGGAGAAATAGGCTGGCACCGTGATGACGGCATCGGTCACTTCCTGTCCCAGATAGTCCTCGGCGGTCTTCTTCATCTTCTGAAGAACCATGGCCGAAATTTCCTGTGGGGTGTATGGATGGGCGGCTCCCTCGATCTGAATCTTTGGGTAACCGTTGTCGTTGATCACTGTATAAGGTACGCGATCAATTTCCTTCTTGCACTGCTCAAAGGTCTCTCCCATGAAACGCTTGATGGAGTAAACCGTGTTTTTCGGATTAGTCACGGCCTGACGCTTAGCGGGATCACCCACCTTACGTTCGCCATCCTTCACAAATCCAATCACCGACGGTGTTGTACGCTTGCCCTCGGAGTTGGTAATCACTACTGGCTCGTTGCCCTCGAACACGGCAACGCAGCTATTGGTAGTTCCTAAATCGATTCCAATAATCTTTCCCATAATTGTTATATTATATTTGTTTAATGTCTTTTGTAAATGCTTTCCACACTTTAATTCTGCCATATTAATAACAAATGGTGTGCCGAGCAGTCATGCGAAGGATAATTTATGACAAGTTGGCACATGTCATTGGCGATTGTGATTCAATTTGATTCACCGAGTGAATCAAATTGAATCACGACGTAAAACAAATTGAATCACTCGGTGAATCAATTTGAATCACAAGGCGGTAAAGTACGAATGAGGAGCGCCAAAAAGAAGAGACACTCTGTCAGGGTATCGTTATCGCTTCAATCAAAAGCCAAATATTGAGTGCGGTAACGATACCGGCGAGAGAATAAAGGAATGCCGAATTCCGACGCTTATTGGCATATTCTCCCATCACACGCTTTGAAGAAGTGAGACTCACCTGTAGAAAGACAGTTAAGGGAAGTTGTATGCTCAGTATCATCTGAGAATAGATCAGGCCTTTGAACGGATCGCCGATAAAGAAGATAATCAACAACGATATACCCAGAGACAAACAGATACCCACAATGGAGTGCGTGTCTTCTGCATTATACGACTCACCGAACATTCCCGCAAAGATACTACCTGCCGCCATGCCACTCGTGATGGTACTGGAGACACCAGCCAAAAGCAATGCCATTGCGAAGATATTGCCTGCATTGTTACCGAGAAGCGGAGTGAGCAATGCCTGGGCCTGAGAGAGTTCCTCGACATGCGTCCCAGTGGAGAAAAACGTGGTAGCGGCAAGAAGTATCATCGCACTGTTGATGGCCCAACCCACGAGCATGGAGAAAAGGGTATCGACAAACTCATATTTAAGCGTCTTTTCAATATCCACTTTTCCTTTTGTGTTAATCTGCCGGCTCTGGATCACCTCGGAATGAAGGAACAAATTATGGGGCATCACTACGGCGCCAAGCACACTCATAATGATAAGCATACTACCCTGTGGCACACTTGGCACAACCCACCCGTGCACGGCAGCAGGCCAATCGATATCTACCAAAAAAAGTTCGTAGATGAACGAGAGCCCGATAAGGGACACAAAGCCAATGATTGCGCGCTCGATGCGTCTGTAAGAATTGGTGAATAGCATGATGAGCACGGCAGCTACCGTGAGAATGGAGCCCCACACGATGGGGATGCCAAAAAGCATTTGCAATGCAATGGCTGATCCAAGAATCTCCGCTAAGGAAGTTGATATGCTGGCCATGACCGCCGTAAGGATAATGGGGCGACCTATCCACCTTGGTGTATATTTCTCTGCCGCCTCGCTAAGACACAGGCCTGTCACAATGCCAAGGTGTGCCACGTTGTGCTGCAATGCAATAAGCATGATAGTGCTAAGTGTGACAACCCACAACAAAGCATAGCCAAACTCCGATCCTGCGGCAAAGTTGCTTGCCCAGTTTCCCGGATCAATGAAGCCGACCGTAACCAAAAGACCTGGCCCGATATATTTAAAGATGTCAAGACCACCAAACTTCCGTGGATGGTCCTTACGCTTAAGTTCTTGTATAATGTTCAACATAGGTACAAATTTATATATCTTTCATCAAACGACCAAGAGTTCCCAACTCTTTTTAAGCGAAGGTGTTATACTACGACACCACAGTACAACAATGGTTCCTCGAAGGTTACCACCTTGGCAGCGAGCTCCCTGCATCCCCCTATCACGTTTAGGGAAATCCCCCCGACGGTTTAGGCTTTTACCCTTTGCAAAAGCCTATAAAGGGCGTATCTTTGCCATAGATAAAAGAAAAAGTAAAACCATTTAATACGTAAAGCTATGAAACGAATGATGATGACAATGGCAATGATGGTTGCGATAGCAGCTTCTGCCGCAGCAATGCCCTACGGACAAGCAAAGAAACAAGCGCTGTTCTTGGCCGACAAGATGGCATACGAATTAAATTTGACAGACGAGCAGTATGAGGCCGCATATGAAATAAATCTCGATTATCTTATGCAAGTTGACAACAAGAGGCACGTTTACGGCTCTCCATGGACAAGACGCAACAGCTTGCTGAACGTAATACTCTCACCCTGGCAATATGCCGCTTATGCAGCTGCCGATTACTTCTATCGTCCACTGCGCTGGGCCAACAACGTTTGGAACTGGGGAATATACAACCGCTATAACGCATCTCGTTACTACCGCGCTCAGCCTAAGATATATGTAAGCTATCGTGGTGGTCGGCCTGCAAACTATTATTCAAATCGTACATGGTACAAGCCTGGTAAAGCTCGCACTTTCGAAGGAAGAAAATTCTATAAGGAGCGTGAAAAAGAAATGCACAACTATGACAAACAGCAGCGGAAGTGGCAGAAGGAAGAACGTAAGGCATACAAGAATGACAGAGGAAACAATGGTAGAGGAAATTGGAAAGGACAGGGTCGTTGGTAAAAGATTTTTAGGTTTAGGTTATTAATAGTTTGGGCAGCGTGCTAAGGCGCGCTGCCCTTTTTTGTTGATATTTGGCACAATAATGGTATCAATCGGAATGAAAAGTTGAGACTGAAGACCCTTCGGATTATTCATTTACCAATGACAAGACACTTTTCGTTACCTCCCTACAAATCAATAATTTATGAAGAAAATAATGTCGGAAAAGTTGGAAGGTATGCAAATAAAGTTTATATTTGCAATGTTGACAGTGATTTAGACTGTTAATCTGTTTCCATTATTATCACTTTAAAACAAAAACTATGAGACCAGAAGAAACAATTGAACCGAAAAATCAAGATGAGGTTGAGAACAAAGTTGATGGTGTAGTTAATAATGTCAAAGACAAAGTAGAGGATGCCTTGGGTGATTTGAAGAATAACGAGACAGTAAAGAAAGTCGTCGACAAGGTGGACGAAGTCATCGATGACCTGAAAGAAAGCGAGACTTTTAAAGCTGCAAAGGACAAAATAGAGGGTCTTGTGGAGGACCTGCAAAGTAGTGAGGCAGCAAAGAATGTCTCTAGTTTTATGGACGAGCATGAAGGAAAGGCCAATGAAGTCATCGACAGTGTGACAGAACAAGTGAAAAAGAGCGGATTTTTCAACAAACTAAAGGGATTATTCGGCGGCAAATAGAAAAGAATGGTTTTAGGAAAAAGCATTTAAGATTCCTCCAGAATTCAAGAGGAGGCGATTGATTATCAGAGATATGCTTAAGTACCTCTTCACAAAGGAGGGCTAATAAAAATAAAAAGAGCCACCGTAACTAATCAACGTAGTAACGGTGGCTCATCATTGTATTTGACTTTCTTTATCTCTAAGAAAAAGTAACGTTGTTGTTTGATCTTACTCAACCTGCGTTGCAAGTGCCATCTCTTTCATCCAATTGCCTTTAAAGATGCGGATAAGGAAAATGATTCCACGGAAAATCAGCTCTGTCGCCATCGCAAACCATACACCGCGAAGTCCATAAGTCTGGGCAAGCCAATAGGCCAACGTAAGACGCACACCCCACATGGAGACAAGGTTCATGATGGCTGGTTTCATTGCATCACCAGCACCAACACACACACTGTAGCTCACGATCGAAGCAGCAAAGAAAGGTTCAGCAAAAGCCTCTATCCGAAGCACCGATGCGCCCAGCTCTCTGATCTCAGTAACCGGTGATAGGAAACCTATCATTTCCGGTGCAAAGATATACATAACCACACCCATAAACGCCATGACCACCATGCCAAGACCAATGGTCTTATGGGCAAAACTCTTGCATAGATCTGCTCGCCGTGCACCATAGGTTTGTCCAACAAGTGTGGAAGCTGCATCGCCAATGCCATAACCAGGCATATAGCAAAGACTCTCAGCAGTGATGGCAAACGAGTTTGCTGCGATGGCTATGTTGCCTAAGGGTGCTACAATGAGCGTACTCACCACCTGTGCCCCATTCATCAGCATCTGTTGGAGAGCGATGGGAAGACTAATCTTCATGGCGTTGCGCACATAACTCCACATCCAGCGGAAAGGTTCAGTATCCAAATGCAGCGCCAACATCTTATTGCGACGTAGAGCAGTGTTCGACATTGGTATGACAGTAACGATGTATGCGCTCATAGTACCTAGCGCAGCACCCATCACTCCAAGATGAAGAATATAGATAAAAAAATAGTTGAACGCTACATCAAGCACGCATAGGATGATACTGAGAATACTAGGCATACGCATATCACCCGAGCTTTTCTGCATCGCGCTCATCAGATAGAAGAGAAAAACTACAGGTAACGTGAGCGAATAGATTAGAAAATAGGCAGAGGAGTCATGGGCAATCTCATCTCCACCACCAAGCCAATAGGGCAAAAAGCTATGTATGGAAACTCCTATGATACTCATTAACAAGGAGAAAAAGCCTCCAAAAATGAGCGCATGACGAAACACTTGGCGTGCTTTGAAAAAGTCCTTGGCCCCAATAAAGTGCGCCACCTGTACAGAAAATCCGATAGACATGGCACCCATCAACGATCCCATAAGCCACGTGGTGGACTCAATAAGACCAATGCTCGCAGAAGCCTCAGCACCCAAATGGCCAACCATTGAGGCATCAATGAAGAACATCATCACTGTTGTGAGCTGTGCTAGCATTGACGGAATACTCAGCTCAACAATGAGATTGTACTGTTCTTTCCGAGTCAGCGGCTGCTGATCACGGATTTTCCCCAATAAGATTTCGCTACGCTTGATGCTTGACATATTATCCTTTAAGTGTGTAAAGGTACACAGAATTCCAAGATTGGCAAAAAAAACAAGATATGAAAATCAATCATTTACCATCTTCCAAATGCGACATGATGTAATCTACCGTCTCAGGCAAAAGTCGCCGAGGAGAGCGTGGAGCGCCCGAGAGACCATGTGCTCGTAAGCCTTCCAAGGTCAGAGCAGGGGACGAAAGTTCCATCAAGAATCCATATCGAACATATTTTCTGTTCTCATTATGGCTCATGGCATGGTCGTATGATGTTTGAGAGATATAGTAGGAACTGTCATCGGCTATCTCATCAAGGTCCATATCCACGCGCTCAACTTCCATCATAAACGTCAAGCGACTCTCTGGCGCAGTGAGATAGAGAAAAAGCAGATCGCCAACAACAAAGTTATTGCTGGCATGCCAGTCTATGAAACCGTGATCGCGGATGAAATCTGCCACACGAAACTGGGTATGATTGTAAGCTCTAATCCAATATGTCATCGAATGAAGCTGATTTTTACGTTTGACTTTGCAAGTTTAACAAATAAATCGTAGATTTGCAATGATTGGGACAAGAAAACTTGCATGCCCAACTAAGGCCAGCAATCCTTGGCTATCAGATAACCAAAAACTAAAGCAAAATGAACAAAACAATCCTTCTCGCGCTGTTTCTCATGACAGGAATGAGCGCCATGCCACAGAGCACCACACCACTCCCACAACCTGACAAGAGCGTGTCCACTACCCTGTTCACGGCATTGCAAAACCGCCACTCGATACGTAACTTCACAGATCGCATCATTAATACCGCCACATTGAGTCAGTTACTTTGGGCAGCTACCGGCGTGAACCGCCCAGACGGGCACATGACCGCTCCAACAGCCGTCAACGCCCAGGACATATCTGTCTATGTGGCCACCAAGGATGGAGCATCACTCTATCTGCCAAAAGAGCATGCTTTGAAACTCATTACGACAAAGGACATTCGCAACGACGTGGCCGGCAGACAAACAGGTGTGGCCAATGCCCCAGTGTTTCTTATTGTTGTGAGCGATGCTAGCAAATTCCGCAACTCAGGAGACGGCAAAATGAACCCCATGTGTTATTTGGACGGAGGCTACGTGAGCCAAAACATTTGCCTTGCTGCAACAGCCCTTGGTCTAGGCACAGTACCTCGTGGCACCATTAATCAGGAACCAGTAAGAACGGCGTTGCAGCTTAACCAGAGTCAGATTATTGTCATCAATCACCCAGTAGGTTATCCTAAAGACTGATGACAAAACTATTGTTGTATTATCTCTTGGCCATCAACGTAATCACGTTGGTGGTCTATATAGCGGATAAAATAAAGGCTAAGCGGCATATGTGGCGCATTCCAGAGTCCACGTTGCTTAGCCTTGCTATTATCGGAGGGTCAATAGGTGCACTTATTGGCATATTCGTTATTAGGCACAAGAGCCAACATCCGAAGTTCCGCATAGGTGTTCCAATCATCTTTATCTTACAACTAACCGTTGCCTATTGGATTTTGTGGCGATTGTAACAAACTCAGAGGGCGGGCGTTACCATTCAATGGGGTAACTGCCAAGTAGCTTAGAGTTATTTCTCAAAGTGCTGATAGTCTTTCATCGAGCGCCATGCCCCACCCCAACGAAAACCATGTTGCAAGAAAAGGCGGTGTAACAGGTCGTTACGTTCTATTTTGTAGGGGAAATCAGCATCGCGATTACAATACTTCTTTGCATTGGATGGTTGGATAATGACACGACCATCACTTTTCCGACGATAATACGGATTGTAGAGCGCATTGATGTCTACGGCCATTCCCCGTGAATGAGCAGAAAGCTTTTTTGAGCCCTTTATGCGACGGTAAAAGAAACAGGTGGAGTTGTTTGCACGCATAGACAACTCATCATCGGCATCAAAATCATCAACAAGTTGGACACCTTGAATAGGATAACGCTGCCGATAGAGTTCCTTAAAGATACTAATGAGGTCAGCAGCTATGGCCTTGTTGCAGACCATTTCACCCTTGCGCGTTTTTCCATCAAAATCATAATGGAGCAAACGGAGATAGCACAAGCTGCTACGAGGTACACTGCAATCCTCAGGATAGCTTTTCCCTATCATCCTAGCAAATACATCATCAGGAATCGGCTGCTTTGTAAACCATCTGTTAATGCTCACATCACTTACTGTCTCTGCATCCACTTCCTCTCCCACGCGCCATCCGTTCGTTCTCATGGAATGGTTTTTCGCGATTGCCGCAAAACTAGTTAAGACCATCAGGCATAGTGCCGACAGCATCTTATATCTCATCATACGATATTACAAAAATTGCCTTCGTCAATATAACGAAATAAGCCTGCTGAATTCAGCAGGCTTTCTTTGCATTTGGTTGGGATACCAGGATTCGAACCTGGAATGACAGGACCAGAATCTGTAGTGTTACCATTACACCATATCCCAATGCCTATCGCAAAACGATTCCTCATTTGCGAGTGCAAAGATATAGCATTTTTTTGTTACTTCCAAACTTTTTGAGGATTTTTAGAAGTGTCAATCAAAAAATCACAATTACTGAAAGACGAACAAATATTGGCCGAAAAGACCGGTTTTCTCGTTTTTTACCCGTATCTTTGCCCTATTAAAGATTAATATATTAATAGGTATAGCTATACAAAAGACTCTATGACAACATCTTCAAAACTCGTAGAAACAATAACCAAAGGTATCCAAGAAAAAAAGGGACAAGACATCGTAGTAGCGGACTTAAGCAAAATAGACGGCGCAATAGCTAATTATTTCGTGATTTGTCAGGGCGGCTCACCAAATCAAGTGGAAGCCATCGCCGAATCGGTAGGCGACATCTGCCGTAAGGAAATGGACGAAAAACCTGTCGGTGTGAATGGCTTGGGCAACAATCAGTGGGTTGCCATAGACTTCGTTGACGTATTGGTTCACATCTTTCAGCCTGAAACCCGCTCCTTTTACAACTTGGAAGAGTTATGGGAAGATGCTAAAATAACTAAAATTCCCGATTTCGACTAGTCTTTGGCACATCGTTTGATACTCCCTAAGAAATATAACTATTTTTTCATCGATGGACAATAACAACAGAAAATTCAACAATAACAACGATGATCAACCGAAGATGCCTAAGTTCAACATGAACTGGATCTACGTGATCATCGCGATTTCGCTTGCCCTGATTTTTATCACAGGCGGTGGAAACTCACTTGCCCGCGGTGCCGGAGCTAATCAAGAGGCAACCTATACTGAATTTAAGCAGTATGTGGAAAAGGGATACGCCCAGCGCATAGTCATTAACAAAACCGACAATTCACTGCGAATGTATGTCAAGCCAAAGTTCATTCGCACTGTCTTTAATATGACTGCCAAGCAGGTTGGTTCCAATCCATACGTCTCTGTGCAGATCGGCTCGGTGGACCAAGTGGAGACCTTCCTTAACGCTCAGCAACAGAAAGGACACTTCGCCAGTTATAGTTATAACAATGAGAAAGGTAATGACTTCTTTGCTTTACTCATAAATCTGCTTCCATTAATACTCTTCTTCGGTCTGATTTGGTTCTGGGGTCGTCGCATGAGCAGCGGTGGCGGTGGCGGTGGCGTGTTCAATGTGGGCAAGAGCAAAGCCAAACTATATGAAAAAGGCAATGAACTCGGCATCACCTTTAAGGACGTCGCAGGACAGGAAGGCGCCAAGCAGGAGGTGCAAGAGATTGTGGAATTTCTGAAGAACCCACAAAAATATACCGACCTTGGTGGTAAAATTCCAACTGGAGCACTGCTCATAGGTCCTCCGGGAACTGGTAAGACACTGCTTGCCAAGGCCGTAGCCGGTGAGGCTGGTGTACCATTCTTCTCCATGTCTGGATCGGACTTCGTAGAGATGTTCGTTGGTGTGGGTGCTAGTCGTGTACGCGATGTCTTTGCCCAAGCAAAGCAGAAAGCTCCTTGTATTATCTTTATCGACGAGATTGACGCCGTGGGTCGTGCCCGCTCGAAGAACCCTGCAATGGGTGGAAACGATGAGCGCGAGAACACTTTGAACGCCCTCCTCACTGAGATGGACGGTTTCGGAACTAACTCAGGTGTGATTGTGCTTGCCGCAACCAACCGTGCCGATATGCTTGACCAAGCTCTGTTGCGTGCTGGTCGATTTGACAGACAGATCCATGTGGACCTCCCTGACCTCGCAGAACGCAAGGCTATCTTCCAGGTTCATCTTCGTCCTATCAAAACAGACCATGATCTTGACATTGATTTCTTGGCACGCCAGACTCCTGGTTTCTCAGGCGCGGACATTGCCAACGTATGTAACGAGGCAGCCTTGATTGCTGCTCGTCATGACAAGAAGAAGGTAGCAAAGCAAGACTTCCTTGATGCGGTTGACCGTATCATCGGTGGATTGGAAAAGAAGACCAAGGTGATGACTCGCGAAGAGAAGAAGAGTATTGCCATCCACGAGGCTGGGCATGCTACTATCAGCTGGTTCTGCGAACACGCTAACCCATTGGTTAAGGTAACTATCGTGCCACGTGGACAGGCGTTGGGTGCCGCTTGGTATCTGCCAGAAGAACGTGTGATCACGACAAAGGATCAGATGTTGGATGAGATGTGTGCCATTTTGGGTGGTCGTGCCGCAGAAGACGTATGCCTTGGACATATCTCTACGGGTGCCATGAATGACCTTGAGCGCGCTACCAAGAGCGCATATGGTATGATAGCATACGCAGGTATGAGCGACAAGTTGCCCAACATTTGCTACTATAACAACCAAGAGTATCAGTTCCAGAGACCATATAGTGAGACCACCGCCAAGATCATGGACGACGAGGTTCTCAAAATGATCAACGAAGAGTATGCTCGTGCAAAGCACATACTCGAGGAACATCGTGATGGACATCGTCAGTTGGCAGAGTTACTATTTGCCAAGGAGGTAATCTATGCTGAGGATGTGGAGAAGATTTTCGGTAAGAGACCATGGGTCAGCCGCACAGATGAAATCCTCAAGGAGAACAAAGCATTAGAGGATGCCAAAGCACAAGTTGAAGAACCTAAACTAGAAGACATGCCCGATGTTGTGAAACAAGCACAATTAGAGCATGAGGCCACAAAGGTAGAGAAGAACACAGAGGATTTTGAAGAGGTGGACAAGCCTGCAGAAGAGTAAATTCTTTAGACGGAAGGACTCTTCTTTTATTGAACAAGAACACGCAATATGTAGATCAGAATGACTGAAAAGCAGAAAAACCTAGTTGTAAGGGCCATTACAGGAGTATTGTTTGTGACCATCATGGTAGTAGGATTTCTCAGTCCAACTGCCATGGTTGCGCTTTTTGCTGTAATCACTGCTCTAGCACTTTGGGAGTACGGCGGACTTGTTAACGACCGTGTGGCAGACACACAGATCAACCGTTTCATATCCACAGTGGCCGGTGTGTACTTCTTTATCGCTGTGGCCGCATGGCGAACTGGCATAGTGGACAACTTCGTTGTCATGGTCCCCTATGTGCTTTCCATCATCTATCTTATTATCAGCGAACTTTACACACGCAGTCGAAGTGCCATCTGCAACTGGGCATACACGGCACTTGGTCAAATATACATTGCATTACCGCTTTCACTTATCAATATTCTCGCCTTTGAGATGGCACCTGATGGCAGCGGCATACATTATGACATGCTCTTGCCATTAAGCATTTTCATCTTCCTTTGGGTGAACGACTCGGGAGCTTATACTGTGGGTTCTCTGTTGGGCAAGCACCAACTCTTTCCACGGATATCCCCACACAAAAGTTGGGAAGGTAGCATCGGTGGTGGCGTATTTGCGCTTATCGCAGCTGGAATCATTGGTTGGATTGCTAATAATGGTGCCGAACCACACACGTTGAGTATTCCTGCTTGGATTGGACTTGGCCTTACGGTGGTGGTGTTTGGTACATGGGGAGACTTAGTGGAGAGCCTTTTCAAGCGCACCTTGGGCATTAAGGATAGCGGAAACATTCTTCCAGGTCATGGTGGCATACTTGATCGCTTCGACTCTTCGCTCATGGCCATTCCCGCAGCAGTTATCTATCTCTATACGATAACAATGATATAAGCAGAGCAAAGCATAAGTTTGAACATGTAGATACTTTTAAAAAGTATTACCAACATAATTCAAAAAGATGGCACGAATATTATATTATTCGTGCCATCTTTATTTTTTTTAGTCGATATTTCAAGCTTCGCTATATACTTGTGTCAAATCGAACTGTCATTGTAGCCTAATCCTATTATCTTTGTAGCCAAATGGCATCATTAACAAGCATTGATCGCATAGCAAGGAATATCTTTCCGGTATCGAGAAAGACACAATAGAAATACACTGTCATAGATTTTTGCCGTTTCCAGAGTCATTTTGGGAGAGTCCATACTTCTGTCTTACGCATTGAATAGTTCATTTATAAAGTTAATTTGAGGCGTAATGGACATTTGGTAGGCTGAAAAGCTCCAGATGTTCGTAATGGACAAATGGTAGGCTGGTTCTTTCCAGCCTACTTTGTTATATTTAGAAACCCATCAATAAACTTCTTTCTGTTTGCTTCGTTTAGTCCGTTATGATTCTGTAAGGCTCTTTTAAGTTTTGAGTTGTATCCTTCTAACATATTGGTTGTATTCGGTATGTTTACCTCCGTATGCTCTTCGTAGGTAAAGAGCCACTTGAGATGTGTTTTTATAGACCTCCTGGCAGTCCTAAGTCGTCTATGTGTATAAGTCGTCTTACCTGAAATAAGAGTCGTTCTTTCATTCAAAAAATCCTCCCACCGGGCACACCATTTATCAAAATGCATTAAGAACTGCTCCTTTCCGAGGGTAAACATCTTTCTTGTCAATGCCAGCAACTCTCTACTTGCAGGTAAATGAGGGTTATTTGTCAGAAGTCTTCTGATAATTTGTAGTTGATGAAACTGACACATCTGTACAGGACAGGAGGTTATAGCCTGTAAAAGTCCTGTGTGTCCATCACAGACTACCGCCACTATCTTTGTTCCACCAGCTTTTATATCTTCAAGTCCTGAGAGGTAGTCCTTGTTGGTTTCATTCTTGACAAATTTGCGATAAAGGATCTTTCCCGAAGTTGCATCCTGAAACAACATTACACCAAATGTTCTGGAGAAATATGTTGTATCTATTATGACGGTTGCTTCCTTAGGATAGGAAGGGGTAAAACTGTCTGCTACCAACTTTAGTTTCCTGCGTATTGTTCTTTCTGAACATTTATGCATAACCGACAGTTCTTTGACAGTTCGTTTCTCCGTCAGATAGCTTTGCCATAATGTTATACTATCAATACGGCGACCGCCTTGAAACTGCTTATTGCAAGCTCCACAAAAGTACATTTGATGACCGCGACGATGACCGTTCTTTTTAACATTTGAGCTACCACAGAAGATACATGTTTTTTATTCATAGGTTTTCAAATGGAACAAAGGTAGTAAATAAAGGACATCTGGAGCTTTTCAGCCTACCAAATGTCCATTACGCCTAATTTGAAGGTATATCTGCGATTGGTTATAAGAAACCGAAAACTTCTTTAAACTAAACATCGCGCACAATGGAACTAGCCAAAGTGCGCGATAAATCTTATTAGTTATCCCTAAAGGGAATGAGTTTTACCGAATAACAACCTTCTCAGCAGTAGTCTTACCATTCTCCAATTCATTGACACGTACATTGACGCCAGGACGTGGAACTGGTAAGCGTGTGCCATCGACAGAGTAATACTTAGTACGAACTACCTGATCTAACTTGGCTTTATTAATGCTTGTAGCAACATCTAGGACTTGCGCCTGACCAAATCCACCCATAGTGTTAGCAGCACGAATCGAGTAGATCTTCACATTCGGATCTATTGCATAGCTATTGGTATTTGTGATGTCTTTGAAAACACCATCTGCAAATACAGCATAGGCTGGTGTGCCTGATAAGCTTTCCCAAATTAGAGTATTGCCAGAGACTGTCATAGTACCCATTTTAGCCTGTTGAGAAAGCACATCTGGTGTCCAGTCTGGGAACACCTTAGTTATGGCAAAGAGCGCAACAGAGTCAACACTCATTGTGGTGTTGTAGGTAGAACTTGTCATATCCTTGGTGAAGGTCTGAACATTGGAAGCCGGTGTAACAACTGTACCAGTTCCATCGACAGATCCATATTCCTTAAAACTATAGGCATAAACATTCATTCCACCTGTAGTAAAGCGTGTCGGGTCTATCTCAGCGGGTTGAAGGATGATCGTGTTAAGATAGGTCAACTTTGAAAGTCCACCCCAAGAACGTCCTAATGAGAATGAAGCGGCAAGGTTATCTATTGTACAGCCATCAAAAACATAACCAAACTTACAATTGTCAGAGGGATAAGGCGCAGCGATTACATCACCACCAGTCTTGCCATCAGCGGTGCGTGACTCGTTGACAAGTTTAACTCGATTGAAGAAGACATCACCATCTCCACAGAGATAATCGACTGTTCCATGGATCTCTCCATCCTCAAAATAGAATTGTCCGTTTGAATTGCTATAGTAAGTATCCTGATAAGAAAGCATCTTCACATTCTTACAGATAGTACGGTTAGCCTTGTCCTGAATGACAACAGCGCGTCCAGCAGAACCACTTGCATAATAGTCCAGTGCGTTTCTCAATGTAAGGTCCTGGAAATATGTATTCTGGCCAGAAATAAGAAATGTGGCTGTAGTACCAATTCCTTCATTTTCAACCTTAGGAGCATTTACAATTATCGTAGCATCTCTGTCCTCACCAATGATGGAAATATTGTTTCCAGAGATAGGGGTAAGCACCTTCTCACCCAGATTATAAGTCCCCTTAGGCACAAAAATAAAGGTACGATTATCACTTGCATTTGCATTAGCTACTTCAATCGTACTCAAGAGGTTGGCGGCATCACCTGCTTTGACAACATAGTACCCTGACTGACCAGCACTAATAGGTGAATCTTGGACATTGAGAATGGTAAGACTATGGACATAAGGAGATCCACTGAAGACCAAAGTGAGGTTGTCTGCGGGTCCTTGATAATAATAGGATCTCGTTGATCCATCGTTAGTGACAGGCGTTTCAATCGTTGACAACTGATTTCCCTTGCTGTCAATGATCTTAATAGTGGCCGCACTACCATAACGACAGAGCGATGCAAGGATGTATGCATTGCCTCCAACGAGTAGTTTAAGGGAATCACCATCGGCAAACTGCCAACCGTGTGTGCCATCGTGGAACTTACCACTACCTACCAAGTTAAAGGCTTCGTGATCCTCATCATAGAAATATTGATCTGCCATATTGAACTCATAACGCCTCGTGGTGCTCATGGTCTCAATCTCAGTGGCAAGAGCATAGATAGCAGTGTTAGCCGTGATGACATCCGTTGGGACAAACTTGCGATTGTTTGAACCGCTGGGTTTTGCTGCCCATCCGCGGAAAGCATATCCTGAAGCAATTGTCAAATCTGCCACACTATAAGGGAATGCGGATATAGTAGCTTCCTTTTCAACAGTCTGTGTGCCCACAACAGTGGTACCATCGGTGTTGTAATAAGTGAGCGTAAAGTCAGGTTTGAATACAACGGATGCTTTATAGTTCACAGTTTCTCCATTGGCAGTTACAGGAATCGTAACAGTAGTAGCTCCACCAACAGTTTCATAAACGAGTGTTCCAATTTGTCCGTTTAATGCAGTAGCAGTGATGGGATTGGTCTCAGATATCATGCTTTGCTTCTTTGATATCTCAATGGTTGCAGTCTGCGAACCATCTGTCATCTCTTTAAACACATCAGCAGCCTGATAAGTTGTTCCATTGATAGAGATAGTCCCTAAGGCTGGCATCTTACTTAAATCTACATTGCCATAGATGTCAAGCTGAAAGAGATAGGCGTTATTTGAAACATTGAGGTTGGTGAAACGAAGCTGACAATTGGTACGATTAACATCTACATCAACGTTGGTGCCCGATGCAGTAGTCGCAACTGTATTACTTAGAACAACCCAGTCTGCATCACCGTCGCCTTTGGCCTCTAAGCGCCAACCACGATTACTTCCTGTTGCTCCATGAAGAAAATGAACACGTGTAATATTAGCCAGTTTAGAGGTGATAACGTATGGATCTGCAGCCTTGCTACACATGAGGTAACCACCTGTCCAAGATGGAAACTTAGCAACATTCTGGTTGGTCGAACTAATCAATGTGTTGTAAAGGGAGAATACCAAGCTCTCGTGGCTGTATTTTGTTGCCCATATCACAGCAGATTCTGTGGTAGCAGCTGGAGCATTAGTCCATTCAGTGAATGTTGATGTGTAAAGCATTTTTTCCTGGATCATGCTTACATGTACCACTCGAATAGCATAAAGATAAGATGAACCTGTGCCTATTATCTCCACATAGCCTTGAGTAGCCTCAGCTGTTGTAGCTGTATGGTTAGTTACGTCTGCTGTTGTGGCTATGCCCCCTACTGTGTATGCATGGTAATTGGGATAGGATGTGACTGTCACGGTGTCCTTGACAGATTTAACAGGAACCTTAATAATGGTGCCAGCATTGAACTGAGCATCGCTACCACGAGTAGCGAGCTTACCATTAGTTGCATCAACGGTTAGCTCGATGCCTGCGACATCGGAAGGTACAGTCCCAGAGGTTTTCTCAAATGATACAGCATCGGCTGCCATAGTTTGGAAGTCCCATAAGGCGACGACATCTACTGCGTGCACGGTCATGGCTGCAAAGAGCGATAGACAGAGCACGGAAAATTTAAGTAAAGATTGTTTCATTTTTGTTAGTTTGGAATTAATTAGTTTGGAAAATTTATCTTTGAATGATCTTTTTGCCTTTCTTTATGACTACCCCTTTGTAAGTTTCATCTACCGCCTGACCACTAAGGTTGTAGCATTTAGAATTAGGAGACAGCGTTACGGTTGCCGGACGACTGATGCCACTGGGAGAAAACAACAAGCCACTAATCGCGATATCTGCAAAGGCATTTTGCTTTGTTGCATTCAATTGGTATATGTTCACTATAAGCTGGTGGGTTCCAGAGGTTGTGACAACTCCCGAAACCGCCTTTTTATAATAAGTATAGTAGCCACCTGTCTCGTTGTTTCGATTTGGCAATATTGCCGCATCAAGAACAGTTGTTGATGTGCCAGTCTGATAAGATATGTCCAACAAGCCAGAGTCTGTGCCGATGCGGGACACTGTGAAGGACACGCTATCTGGCTGAAAGAGATATCCATCTTTCAGCGCAAATGAGAAAGTAAGAGCATTGACATCGGCTGGAGACGTTAGTTTGGAATTCGTCAGTATAACTGTTTCTATCGTTCCGTTAACAGTAGTTGTTCCTGAGAATTTAAGACTGTCACCGAGTGTCACTGTTGAGGAGGCGATACCGTTGGCCACATCGGCAGAATAAGTGGCTGATTCGGTACCGCCTGACTTAAAAGACCATGAAACGTTCCCCTTGATGCTATCACCAACAGGACCCGGATTTGGGTCCACTGGTACGGGGATTATTCGTTCAACAATTCTGCCAGAATAGTAGTCTAGCCCTGCAACCTTGGTACAGGTGGGGTAATACTCGTTTACAGGTGTAAGAGCATCGGCATTGCCTCCGCGCATGATATCTTCAACTAGTGAGTTTGCAAACACCTCAACGTTGGTGTAATAACCTTTCGTATCAAGAGTGTATGTAATAGCATCAGATGCATCGGCAGGATTAAGGCCATTGGCTGTCTCCCAAACATCTGGCATTCCATCATTGTCGGAATCATAGTTAGAGGCACGTGAGCCAGTGGGAAAGTTCCTTTCTGTGTACCCATCCACATCTGAAACAACATCAATACGACCCTTTATATTAGTAACTGATCCTGTGTAGGTAGATGTATCTCCTTTTACCTCGTTCATATAGCGAAGGTCAACGTCATCGCGGAACAAAGATGCTCCACAATAATTAAGTATCTTCGCGTAAGCATTTTCAGCACTATGAGTAGTAATTTCGCCTGCTGGGGCTGTCTCTTTGTCTAGCTTAATCTTGACACATGGGATTCCGTTAACATTGTTGAAATGTTCAACGTTTTTACCATAGTAATAGAGGGAGTCAAATGAATAAGCTTCTCCGTTAATTGTTTGTATTCCGGAGTCATATTTTACACCGTTCCAATCATAGTTGGCACCATAGTTATAGACATAATTGCCATTAATATAGTAACGACTGGTCATGTCTAGATAGGTCGTTTCTGTAGAGGAAGTGGTCGAGTTGGCGATAGAAATCTGAGTAACTCGGTTCTTGTTACTTGTTTCCGGAGTAGCTTTGTAGTAGTTATTAATCATGTTAATATATCCGCCACCAGGACCTCCATAACAACCGCCGCCGCCCCAGTCAAAGACAAGACAATTTCGAAAGTCTACGTTTTCCGACTGAACAGCATTTTGCCAATTATATTTCGCATACTCGGTATTGGCCGTGTAACCAGTCCAATTGTATCGAGCGCCGTTAAAACGAGGTGCACGATTGTTCACGTGTGCAATCATATTATGGTGAAACGAGGCAAGCTTACCACCCCAAATGCCACCATAGCCATGAGCGCCCTTATTGTGTCCTGCATTATTAAGGCTCTCTCCTACTGTACACCACTGCATGGTGTAATTGTTGTTGTCGTAAAAAGAAGCCACCTCGTCAATACTCCAGGAGAACGAGCAATGGTCTATTATCATACTCGTAATATTGCGTTTCCATGTAGCATCGGCACCATCGTTGACATTCTTTTCTTGTCCTCGACGAATACGGATAAATCTAATAATGTTGTTCGCACCTGGTTCGACGGTATAATACCTCAGCGTTATACCGGGATAAGGGGCGGTTTGTCCGAGAATGGTAGTGTTAGCACCAATGGAAAGATCAGATGACATAGGAATCACACCACCGACATCAAAGACGATCGTTTTGTTCAGGCTGCCACTAACTGCAGCTCTCAAAGAACCTGTCCCACTGTCATTCAGATTAGTAACATGGATAATCTTTCCACCTCGACCACCAGTTGTATATCTGCCATTACCTTCAGCACCCGGAAATGCGGGTGCAGTTGTCTGAGCCATGGCAGCTCCGCAGATAAATGTTGCGGCCAAGGTCAAAAATAAATGATTGTTCATAATTCTATGATAATATTGTTACGGGATATCACTTCCGTGATATAAAAGGGGGAGACCGCCATTATGACGGTGGCAAGTCTCCCTATATTTAAAAAGATTAATTGTAGTTTGTTTGTTATTTCTGAACGGACTTCTTGCCGTCCTGAATAATTACACCCTTATAGGTGTTGCTTACACGCTGACCAGCAAGGTTGTAAACTTCTTGGCTATTGGTCGATGTGGAAACGTTCTTTATTCCCGTTGTCGTTGCAGTAAATTCAAATGCATAGAAGTTGATTCCATCAATAGGAAAATTAACCGCAATCGTACCAGCTTTTACGTTGGCAGTAACATAAGGATATACAGTTTTAGAGTCAACAGAAATGGCCTGAGCATCATAAACCAATTGACTTACCAGGTCCTGTCCATCTTGGTTCAAAACAACAGTACGGTCTATTGCATCCTTATTGGATGAGCGCGCCGCTACCTTAACAATTCCATCAGATGGAACGGTTAATGCAAGTGATCGTGTACTGGAAGACTTACCACCCATTTTGAGACGGCTAGTGTACTGAGTTGTAGCTTCTGCTGTACCAAAGTAAGCAGAATTAAGGTCAATAGAAGGCTTAGCGTCTTTTACTATAACCAGTTTGACGTCACCATTTATCCATTCCGTTTGAAGGTCGGCATTCAACACAGCAACATCACCGAAAGTGATCGTTTGAGCATTCATACTCGTTGCCATGGCAACAGCCGCAATAAGCGTAAATATTTTTCTCATAAGCTTTTGTTTTTAAGATAAAATTAATAAGCACTTGATAACTTGACAAATTGATGCGATTAATTCGCAAGGGAGAATAGTAGATAGTTGGGGCAAAGATAGAAAAAAAATTCTTTCCCTATCTCATTTCAAGTTAAAAAAAAATAAACTATAACAAAAACTTAGCTTATTCCTCTGGAATCCAGTCAGAACTCTCTTTGAAAACGTTTACGAGAGTGATTGCCTTAGCTTCTTGCCTACTGAGTTGTCGTGACCAAGTGACACGCTGCTGGGTGTTAGCACCTTCTCCAACATTGCCATATTCACAATAACGGGCAGTCTTTTCATTCTCTGGATTACTCCAGTTGAACCATCCCTCGGGACGAATGAACTTACCATACTCACTATTCATAAACAAGGTATATGCATAGGGTCGCCATGGACGGCCTAGATAAACCTTTGTTACTTCAGGTGCGGCAGTGAGCTTACAATGATTGAAAACATAACCGAAAGATTGGTCAGCCGGTGTGGATGCCGCAGTAATATAGCTATTAATTTTGCAATAGATAGTGCAGTTTTCAAACCACGCTGTACTTGGACCAAAGATAAAATCCGTCGTTCCTTCAATATAGCATCCCCTAAAGTATAGTCTTGTTCCACCAACACCAGTGTAGACAGTATCCTGATTGCCTAGAAAGCGGCAATTGATGAATACCAACCGATCTCCCTCTGTGTGCAAGGCAACTGCTTGCCCCAACCGAGCGGCATTATTTTCGATGGTGATATTCTTCATGGTAATACCACTACCCTCAATCTTTAGCGTATAGGTGCGGAAAGTACCCATTGGCTGACCATTGTCCAAACGCTTGATGTTAGCATGGTCATCATAAGTGATGATGGTGTTGTCACGGTCTTCTCCACAAATCTCTATATTGGTAAGCCATGACGGGATGATAAGTTTTTCCTTATAAACACCATGCTTCACAAAAATGACTTTATGATAATCCATAAACGCGCGGCATACTTCAATAGCATCGTCGATGTTACGAAACTCTCCGGTACCATCACGCGCCACAAATAAAGTATCTGGATTGTCATACTTATTAGCAGCAGATAGCTGTGCGAAAGATAAAGCAACAATGATTGATAGAAATATTTTTTTCATAGGTTATAAAATTTGGCGAACTTCTTTAAGGTCGGGAACTTTCTTCATTCTATTCATGATGAGCTTCACTTCTTCCCGATCATGCACTCGTAACTCCAACTTTCCTTGGAAGATTCCCTTGTCGGAAGTGAAACTAAGTCTGTGGATATTGACATTCATCTTATCGGAAATGACTTCAGCCACATCACGGAAGATGCCTTTGCGGTCTATACCTTCTACTTCGATAGTAGCATCGAAGAAGAGCTTGCGATGCATGTCCCACTTAGCATCAAGAATACGCGGGCCAAAACTTGACTTGAGCTTAACGGCAACAGGGCACGATCTTTTATGGATTTCAATATGCTTCTTACTATCAATAAAGCCGAGAATATCATCACCTGGGATAGGATGACAACAATGTGGAAAAAGGTACATGCCTATCGTATCCTCACGAATTATGCATGGCAACTTCTTATTGAAGGTATCGTTCACCGTCAGTAATTCCTGAATAGGAGTCTCTTGTTGCATGCTTGGCTTATCTTTCTTTCCCTTTCCTATGAATGGAACGAACTTTCTCCAGCCCGAGGAGGTAGAATCCTTCTTTGTCTTACCAAGTAACTCTTCAAAGTCCTTATCGCCGAGTATGATAGATTCGTCGCCGAGAGCAGTTAACAACGCTTCCTGATCCTGAGTCTCATGTATCTCACAAAGACGGTCGATGATGGAGGTTGAAAGTTCTTGTCCATTTTTCTTGAGCCACGCATCAAGTACTTCCTCGCCCTTCTTCTGCAAATCACGACGGTCCTTTCTTAAAATCGCCTGTATCTTATTCTTGGCGCGAGCAGTAGAGACAAATGTTACCCACTCAGGTCTTACATGCTGGGATTTGGAAGTAAGTACTTCCACTTGGTCGCCACTTTGCAATTTGTGGCTTAAGGGAACAAGTCTATGATTTACCTTTGCTCCAATACAATGGCTGCCAAGGTAAGAATGAAGTTGAAAGGCAAAATCGAGTACCGTACACCCCGCAGGCATCGTTTTTACCTCACCTTTGGGTGTGAAGACAAATATTTCAGATGCAAAAAGATTGAGCTTGATGGAGTCGAGGAAATCCATGGCATCAGGCTGTGGATCATCGAGAATCTCTTTGATGGTGCCAATCCACTTGTTAAGCTCCATCTCATCATCATGCGCCTCACCCTCCTTGTATTTCCAGTGGGCAGCAAAGCCTTGCTCCGCAATCTCGTCCATCCGATAGGAACGTATCTGGACTTCTATCCATTGTCCCCTACGCGACATCATAGTAGCATGGAGAGCCTGGTAGCCGTTTGCCTTAGGGTGATTCACCCAGTCGCGAAGACGATCGGGATGACTCTTATATATCTTATTCAAGGCAACATATATCTGGAAGCAATCATTGATTTCATCCTCACGTTTCTTCGGCGTGAAGATAATTCTGACAGCCAGAATATCGTAGATTTCATCAAAAGTCACATGCTTATTCTGCATCTTACTCCAAATAGAATAAGGGCTCTTGATGCGTGCCTTGATATAGTATTCAATTCCAATCTTGTCAAGCGCTTCGCGAATAGGACCTGTAAAATCTTCGAAAAGTCTATTGCGCTGATCCTCAGAAAAGGACAACTTGTTTACGATATCAGCGTATTCTTGGGGGTGTTCATATCGGAAACTTAGATCCTCAAGCTCTGTCTTGATTTTGTTGAGGCCTAGCCGGTTTGCCAGTGGTGCATAAATGTAGAGCGTTTCTCCTGCAATCTTATATTGCTTATTGGCTGGTTGTGAGGCGAGAGTACGCATATTATGCAGTCTATCGCATATCTTGATAAGGATAACACGGATGTCGTCGCTCATCGTCAGGAGCAGTTTCTTGAAGTTCTCTGCCTGTGCAGATGCGTGGTCTCCGAAGATTCCGCCACTAATCTTGGTAAGACCGTCTACAATCTGAGCAATCTTATCGCCAAAAATATTCTGGATATCTTCGACGGTGTAATCTGTATCCTCAACTACATCGTGCAACAATGCCGAACAGATACTAGTCGATCCAAGCCCCATTTCTTCACAGGCGATCTGTGCCACGGCCAATGGGTGAAGGATATAGGGTTCTCCTGACAGACGCCTTACACCTTTGTGGGCCTGTTTGGCGAAGTTAAAAGCCTTGGTGATAATATCAACCTTCTTGCGATGGGGAGAGTTAATGTAGGTCTCCAACAGATGGTTGAAGGCCTCATTGATTATCTTATTGTCTTCGGCTTCCCGCTCTTTGTTCTTTAGTTCTTGTTCATCCATTTCAACAGATGTGTTAGGGGTAATAGAAATCTAGACTTACTTAACCTTGATTTTCTTTCCAGCCCTGATATGGTTGCCACTAATACCGTTCAGACTGCGTAACTTCTTCACTGTAGTATGATTGCGTTCGGCTATTTCACTCAAGGTGTCTCCGTCCCTGACTGTAACACTCTTGGACCTGGTTCTCTTCTTTTTCTTTGCAGGTCGAGCACTTCTCTTGCTTTTCTTACTGCTCTTCTTAACTGTTGAGGTTGCTTCCTGGTCCACCTCGTCTTCTCCTTCAGTGTCCTTGGACACAAGGGTTACTTGATTATTATTGACAACATAATCAGCAGTACCATTAAGTTTTACTTCCCTGCGTTTAGTTAAATAGCTTTCGGCATTATAAGCAAGGGCGGAATCTTCTCGATCAATAAACACATTGACTAAGTCAGCTGGTAAACGCAGTGACGAGGGCTTGGAGAAGCCATTTACAACACCACGTCGATATTGTGGGTTGAGCTCTTCGATTTGTGCTACTTCAATCCCAGTTACATGAGCAACTTGCTCAAAATGTACATCACGGTCAAGTATGATTGTGTCTGTCTTGACTGGTAATGTAGTAGTTAGTGGACAAATATTGTGATCACAATAATAGTTCATGATATAGTTTGCCGCAATGAAAGCGGGAACATATCCTCTCGTCTCGCGAGGCAACTTTGGATAAATCTGCCAATAGTCCGTTTTTCCTTTGGAACGGTGGATGGCCTTACTGATATTATCCGGACCACAATTATAAGCAGCAATCACAAGATTCCAATCTTTATAAATGCTATAAAGGTCACGCAGGTAACGTGCAGCGGCATAAGACGATCTAACAATATCCTTGCGCTCATCCACTAAGGAATTAACCTCTAGTCCATAGCGCTTTGCTGTTGAAAGCATGAACTGCCACAACCCGGTAGCACCAACTCTTGATACAGCATTTGGGTTAAGACCGGATTCAATCACAGGCAGATACTTCAATTCCAAAGGCATTCCATAGCTCTCAAGAGCTTCTTCAAAGATGGGCATATAGAGGTTTTGCGCCCCAAGCCATAGCGCTACTTTGCCCCGCAACTCTCCACTATACCGGTTGATAAACTGCTGCACAATCTCATTGTATGGCAGCTCAATGATTGTTGGCAACTTTGCCAAACGCTCTTTGAAGACTTCAGGAGGATATGTTGGATTGACATCAGGCATATTACATCCCGTGTCTGGTTTGAGATAAGTTTTTGTATGGTATAAATTAAGCAAGCTGTCAAGTTCTTGGGTCATTGACTCTGGCAGGTCAATTACTTCCTCTTTGCCATCGATACCCTTTGCGGTAATAGTATGGTGGTCATTCTGGGCCACTGCTGTACAGGTACCAGCAAAAAACATCGCAACTATTAGTATGTGTTTATGATTGTTCATTATCTTTCTATTTCTCATTCAATTTAAAAGTTTAGGCTACATTGCATACCCAATGCCGAACTGCGAAATGGATTTCTATCCAGTCCGTTATTCATGACAGCTGGCTGAATATGCAAACTCAAGTCAGGAGAAATATCGAACTCCGATAGCGAGGCATCAACGTATGCATCGACCACCGATATTGCATAGACGCCCACCAAGACAAAGAAACTCATATCGCGCCAACGTCTATAACGGTCCTTGCGCTTTTTAAAGATGTCTTGATAGCGCTGCATGTTTTCAGCCGTTACCGTATTGCCCAAGTGCAGGAATTGATTATAGCTTTGAGTGTTAGGGTCATTATCCATGATGTCGAGATAGGCTTGACTATAATCTCGATACATCATGTTGTTCCAACGCATAGCATAGGCACAGCCCACAAATCCCCCATAGATAATCGGGAGCTTCCAAAACTTGCGATTATAAATCTGCCCTGCTCCTGGTAGGACCAGCGCCAGCCACAATGCTCGCTTTGGAGTTGGGCGCCAAGTATTCCAATCACGCTTAGGTTCAGTTGTAGTACTATCCGTCAAGGCCATCTTCATCATGGCCTCATCAGTCATTTCAACATCTAAGTCACGCTTGGCACCAAGGTGCTGTATGTCTGTTCCTATACTTTGAGAGGCTTTATAATCGACCGAGTCAACAGGTAGCTGGGCATCAATAGACTGAGACCAGCATATCAGACCAATACTGATAAAAAATCTTATAACTGTCTTTGTGCAACTATCCACTTACTACTGTTGCTTGAATTGGTCAAATACATGCATGATGCGCTCCAGATCCTCCTCGTTTTTAAAAGGTATTGTGATCTTCCCCTTGCCTTTAGTATTGCATGAGAGAGACACTTTGCTATTGAAAAACGATGACAAGTGATCCCTTAGTGCATTGAAGTCTTCTGGCTGCTTTGCCTTAGCCATTATCTTACGCTTGCCGCTTTCGATGTCCTCACCATTTTTAAGGTGTTGCACCATCTCTTCTACTTTGCGTACTGACCAGCCGTTTTTAAGAATCTCCTTAAAGACCTTGAGTTGTAGAGACGGGCTGTCCAAGGCAAGCAATGCACGTGCATGGCCCATGTCTATCTCTTTCTTCTGAAGTGCCATCTGTACCTGGGCAGGAAGTTTAAGCAGTCGAAGATAGTTGGTAATGGCCGTGCGGCTCTTGCCGACGCGCTCAGAGACCTTCTCTTGGGTCATGCCCGAATTTTCCAGCAGGTGCTCGTATGCCAAAGCAATTTCTATGGCATTGAGGTCCTCGCGCTGGATGTTCTCCACGAGGGCCATCTCCATGACATTCTCGTCCTTGATGGTGCGAATGTAAGCAGGTATAGTTTTTAATCCTGCTATCTGCGAAGCACGCCACCGTCGTTCACCTGCGATGATCTGAAAACGATTATCGGAGATTTGCCTCAAGGTGATTGGTTGGATGATGCCAATCTGACTGATACTATTAGCCAACTCTTGCAAGGCATCCTCATCAAAGAGACTGCGTGGCTGATCCGAGTTGGGTACTATCTGGTCAAGTGATATTTCGTTGATGGTGGACGACCCCTGAGTACGAACTGCCTCAGTGGATATAAGGGCATCGAGCCCTCTTCCTAATGCATTAAACTTCTTCTTTACAGCCATTTCGAATGAAATCTTCTATCTATAAACTCCTTGCTTCCATTTTTTACACCAAAATCAACACTCTATTGATTCTTCTCTATAATCTCACGGGCCAGTGCCAAGTGATTCTTTGCTCCGGTCGATTCTGCATCATAGAGAATGACAGGCAGTCCGTGGCTTGGACTTTCAGAAAGCTTCACATTACGCTGAATGACGGTCTTGAACACCAACTCTTGAAAATGGCGCTTAACCTCGTCATAGATTTGGTTGGCAAGACGAAGTCTAGAGTCGTACATCGTTAACAGGAATCCTTCGATTTCGAGCTTTGGATTAAGTTTACTCTTGATGATTTTGATAGTATTGAGCAACTTGGAAATGCCTTCAAGCGCAAAGTACTCGCACTGAACAGGGATAACGACCGAGTCAGCTGCAGTCAGGGAGTTCACTGTGATGAGACCCAAGGAAGGAGAACAATCGATGAGAATATAGTCGTACTCCTCCCTCAGAGGTGTAAGAATGTTCTTAATGACCTTTTCGCGGTTATCTAGATTGAGCATCTCGATCTCTGCTCCCACCAAATCGATGTGGCTAGGAATGATATCCAACCCTTCAATATCAGTGGTATAAATGGCGTCACGTACGTCAGCGTGATCAATGATACATTCGTATAGCGAACAGTCAACCTGACTGATGTCAACCCCAAGTCCACTAGAGGCGTTTGCTTGTGGGTCGGCATCAACCACGAGAACAGTCTTTTCCAAGGTGGCCAACGATGCTGCCAGATTGATGGTAGTGGTGGTTTTTCCGACCCCACCTTTCTGATTTGCTAAAGCAATGATTTTTGCCATAGGTTTTTCTGATTTCTTTCACTCCCGCAAGGTATATTTATGCAGCGAGAGTATGCATGTTTTGAATGCAAAGATAGTTATTTTCAATGAGAATGAAGATAATTAAACCTTTTTTCGTATTTTTGCAAAGCAAATCACATTAATATGGAAAAAACCAAACCTTTCATTCTTATTTCCAATGATGACGGCTACCATTCACCCGGCATTCGTCTCTTGGCAGATGTTGTGAAGGCATTTGCCGATGTATTGGTCGTTGCTCCAGAAAGCGCTCGTTCAGGTTTCTCTTGTGCGTTTTCCGGAACAGATTATCTACGACTCAAGCGTCGCCACAACATGGGGGATACAGAGGTATGGTCTTGTACTGGCACACCTGTAGACTGTGTAAAGATTGCTCTTGACCAGTTATGTCCAGAGCGACGCCCTGACCTGATCATCGGCGGCATTAATCACGGCGACAATTCATCAATCAACAACCATTATAGCGGCACTATGGGCATAGCCAAGGAAGGCTGTATGAAATACATCCCTTCAATTGCCTTTTCAAGTTGCTATTACGAAGAGGATGCCAACCTTGAGCCGTTGCACCCCTATATTGAGGAGATCGTACGTCGGGTTCTAGTTGATGGACTTCCTCAGGGAATCTGTCTCAATGTCAATTTCCCTGCTCGTCAATCATTTGAAGGTGTTCGTGTGTGTCGCATGACCCATGGAAGCTGGACCAACGAAATTTCAAAAGAGCATCATCCACGTGGCTACGACTATTATTGGGTCGTTGGAAG
>Ga0070399_1000841_pt1 | contig 33890 bp, 22 predicted proteins | sample BioMet4_FD_61217 | JGI IMG/M metagenome (GOLD analysis project Ga0070399, IMG submission 61217) | Microbial communities from bioreactor (seeded with sewage sludge) at LBNL, California, USA - Biofuel metagenome 4 (version 1) | ecosystem: Engineered > Bioreactor > Anaerobic > Unclassified ... | reverse complement strand
TCGTCGATCACCGACACGTCCAGATCGCCGTAGATCATCAGCGCCAGCGTCCGGGGGATGGGCGTGGCGGAGAGCACCAGCAGATGGGGATTTTCCGCCTTGGCGGAAAGCGCCGCCCGCTGGTCCACGCCAAAGCGGTGCTGCTCGTCCGTGATGGCGAGGCCCAGGCGCTGATACTGCACATCCTCCGTCAAAAGAGCGTGGGTGCCGATGCACAGGTCGATCTCGCCCGCCGAAAGCTGCTGCAAAAGCTGCCGCCGCTGCCGGGCGGGCGTGGAGCCGGTGAGCAGGGCGCAGCGCAGATGCAGCGTTTCAAACAGGGGGGCCAGATTCTGATAGTGCTGCCGGGCCAAAATCTCCGTGGGAGCCATCAGAGCGGCCTGCCAGCCGTTTTTTACGGCAAAATAAACACAGGCCGCGGCCACCACGGTCTTGCCGGAACCCACGTCGCCCTGACACAGGCGGTTCATGGGCCGTTCCGCCCGCATATCCGCCAGCGCCTCGCCGACGGCCTTTTGCTGCGCGCCGGTGAGAGAAAAGGGCAGCGCACTGTAAAAAGGCGCCATGTCCACATCGTAGCAGGCGGGGCCGCTGACCTCCGCCCGGCGCTGACGCAGACGCCGCAGCCCGCAGGTGAGCAAAAACAGCTCCTCAAACACCAGACGCCGCCGGGCCACCTCCAGCGCCTCCGGCGACTGGGGGAAGTGGACGTTTTCATAAGCGTAGTTGACATAACACAGATGATGCCGGCTGCGCACCTCGTCGGGCAGCACGTCCGGCAGCAGCTCCGCCACGGCGGAGAGGCCCTGCTGCACCGCGTGGGCCAGCTGCAGCTGGGACACGCCGGCGGTGAGGGAATAGATGGGCATGATGCGCCCGGTGAGGAACTGTTTTCCCTCCTGCTCCAGCAGGGGGTTGACCATCTGGCGGCGCAGCAGGTCGCCGTCGATCCGGCCGTAGAAGATATAGGTTTGGCCCTGGTGCAGGGCGTTTTTGATGTATTCCTTGTTGAAAAAGACCAGCTCCATGGAGCCGCTGTCGTCCACGGCCCGGGCCTTCACCAGCATCCGGCCGCCGCGGATCCGCACGGCGGTGGGCTCGGCGGCCAGCATGGCCCGGACACAGGCGCTTTCGCCCGGCAGCAGGTCGCGGATGGGACGGGTCATGGTGCGGTCCTCGTAACCCCGGGGAAAGTAGGCGATGAGATCCTGCAGCGTGCGGATGCCCAGCTTGGCCAGCGCCTTGGCGCGGGTTTCGCCGATGCCCTTGATATACCGCACGTCTGTGGTCAGCTCTGCCATGGCTGTTCCCCCTTTCACGCTATGCGCGCCGAATATAGGTCACATACTGAAACGAAAGTCCGTTTTCTTCCTGCACGGGACTGCGGCTGACCTCTGCAAAGTCCTCCAGAGAGGGAAAAAAGCAGTCGGCCGGAGGCGCGGAGAGCACCTGCGTCAGCCACAGCTCGCCGCAATAAGGAAGAAACTGGCGGTAAATGCTCTCACCGCCGATGCAGAAGGCGTCCTCCCCCGCCGCGGCCAGCGCCTCGGGGAGGGAATGGACCACCACGGCGCCGGGCGCGGCAAAAGAGAAATCCGAGGTCAGCACCACGTTGCGCCGCCCGGGCAGGCACTTCCCGCCGGGAAAGGTGGCCAGGGTCTTGCGGCCCAGCAGCACGGTGTGACCCAGAGTCAGCTCCCGGAAGCGCTTCAGGTCGGCACGGAGGGAAAAGAGCAGATGCCCGTCCCGCCCGATGCCGCCGTTTTCACTGACGGCTGCGATAGCGATCACGGCGCGCCTCCTTAAACGGCCACGGGGATCTTCTCGTCAAAGGGCAGCGGCGCATAGCCCTCCAGCGAAAAGCTGTCCCGTGTGAACTGATAGAAATCGGTGACGGAGGGGTCCGCCACAAAGCGCGGCGCCGCCTGGGGCGTACCCTTGAGCAGCTGCTCCACCAGGGGCACATGGCGGTCGTAAATATGGGCGTCGGCGATGACGTGGACCAGCTCGCCGGCCTCCAGTCCCGACACCTGGGCAAACATATGCACCAGAACGGCGTACTGCACCACGTTCCAGTTGTTGGCGGTGAGCATGTCCTGGGAACGCTGGTTCAAAATGGCGTTGAGGGTGCGGCCGCTGACGTTGAAGGTCATGGAGTAGGCGCAGGGGTAGAGCGCCATCTCGTGGAGGTCGGTGAAGTTGTAAAGATTGGTGAGGATGCGGCGGGAGGCGGGATGGTGTTTCAAATCATAGAGCACACGGTCCACCTGGTCAAACTCGCCCTCCGGGTACTGGTGCTTCACGCCCAGCTGATAGCCGTAGGCCTTGCCGATGGAGCCGTTTTCATCGGCCCAGCTGTCCCAGATATGGCCCCGCAGGTCGCCGACGTTGTTGGACTTCTTTTGCCAGATCCACAGCAGCTCGTCGATGCAGGTCTTGAAGTAGGTGCGCCGCAGCGTGAGGATGGGAAATTCCTTTTGCAGGTCATAGCGGTTCACCAGACCGAACTTCTTGACGGTGTGGGCGGGCGTGCCGTCTTCCCAGCGGGGGCGCACCTCCTGATCGGTGTCCCAAACGCCGTTTTGCAGGATGTCCCTGCAATTTTCCATAAAAACCTGATCCGCATAGCTCATGGTCATAGCCCCCTTGTCTGTTTTCCCCATTTTACCATGGCGGCGGGAAAAAGAAAAGAGAAAGAGAGCGCGCAGGCAATGCGCGCTCTCTTTGATCAGGTGTCCATATCCACGGTGATGTTGTCGGTCCCGTGCTGCTCAAATTCGCCCAGGTAGGCATCCATCCGTTCCATGATCTCGTCGTAGTTCTCGGGCGTCACCGGCGGATCGTCCAGATCCCGCAGCGCCAGCTCCTGTGCCAGAATTTCAAAAAAGGTGGTATCCTCGTAGGCCATGATGGCCTCCTGAATGCCGCCGTCGGCAAAGGCGCGGGAGGGGATCAGCTCTCCCTGGTAAAGCTCCACCAGCGGCGCCATACCGTGAGCCAGGCAGTGGGAGAAAACCAGGCTTTCCACCTTGTCGTAGTCCCGGATGCGGTCGTCTCCGCGGGTGGAATTGAGTACCCAGTTTCCGATATAGACCAGATCCAAAAGACGGCGGAACTGTTTTTCCGTCAGCTTGATCTCCATATGCCACCTCCTAAAGATCCGTAAACGATCTCCTTTGTATTGCATTATAGCAAATGCATCTGCAAAATACTACTGAAAAAAGAAGGGAATCCGCTAAAAATCGCTTGTGATTCAGGGCGTTCCATAGTACAATAGAACAGTTAAATTAAAATACGAGGAGTATCGGCTATGGATAACAGGCCCATCGGAGTGTTTGACTCCGGTTTGGGAGGGCTGACAGCCGTGCGTGAGCTGCGCCGGATGCTTCCCTCTGAAAACATTATATACTTCGGCGACACGTCCCGTGTCCCTTACGGGACCCGTTCGCGGGAAACGATTTTAAAATACGCACGGCAGGATATCCGTTTCCTGCGGAGTTTTGATCTCAAGGCCATCGTGATCGCCTGCGGTACCGTGTCCACCACGTCCCTGCCCGCGCTCAGTGCGGAGAGCGACATCCCCATGCTGGGAGTGGTGGAGCCCGCCTGCCGCCGGGCGCTGCAAGTGACAAAGAACAGAAGAGTGGGCCTCATCGCCACCGCGGCTTCCGTCCGCAGCGGCGCTTACGAAAAGACGCTCCGGGAGCTGGAGAGCACCGTTCAGGTCGTCAGCCGGGCCTGCCCGCTGTTTGTGCCCCTGGTGGAAAACGGACGCTTCCGCCCCGGCGACGTGGTCATTGAAACCGTGGCCTGGGAGTATCTGTCCTCCCTGCGGGAAACCGGCATCGACACGCTGATCCTGGGCTGCACCCACTATCCGCTTCTGACGGAGGTCATCGGCGACATCATGGGGCCCGAGGTCACGCTGATCAATTCCGGCGGAGAATCCGCCTGGGAGCTGAAACGGACGCTGCGCGTGCTTGATGCGCTGGCGGACCCGGAGCGCGCGGGCGAAGTGCGCTTTTATGTCAGCGATCGGGTGGAGGACTTCGAGAAAACGGCCGGTATCTTTTTGCAGGAGGATCTGAAGGGCAGCGTCGGTCAGATCAACATTGAGGCGTACTGATGGAGGGACCTGTACAGGTACGGCTCACCAGCCGGAGCCGCTTCGGCGGAGAAGAGGACGTGCTGTGCTTCACCGGACACGGCACGGTGGAAAAAACAGAGTACGGCTGGCACGTTTGCTATACGGTGAAAAACACGGAGGGCGCGGGTGAAGAAATGAGCTCCGACCTCAAGATCGAACAGGAAACCCGCCGGGTCATCATTGTCCACGGCGGCGAAGAGGGGTACGGCCTGCTGCTGGATCTGTCCATTCCCACGGTGACGGAGCTTCAGGAGGGCGGCAAAACGCTGGCTCTGAATGTCGTGGCCAAGGAGGTGCAGGTGGATCTCACCGGCGCCAAAGAGGGCAGCCTGACCCTGGGATATATGCTTTTGATGGGTATGCAGCCGCTGTCGGCGCTGCACGTCACAGCACAGTTTAAGAAGGAAGAGAGCGTGAAGTAATATGATCCATATGATTCAAAAGGCCAAGGAGCAGGTACAGCTTCTGACGGATGCGGCCTATGAAAAAGCGGCGGCGGAGAATCTGCTGCCCGCCGGCGTGACCGCCAAAGCCACCATCGAGATCCCCAAGGATGTGGCCAACGGCGACTATACCACTACGTTTTGCCTGGCGGCGGCCAAGGCTATGCATAAAAATCCCCGGGAAGTGGCCAAACTTCTCACCGAGCGGATGGACCTGACGGATTCCTATTTTACCTCCGTGGAGATCGCCGGCCCCGGCTTTCTCAATTTCCGCCTGGGGGACAAGTGGTACGCCGAAACGCTCGCCGCCGTCGAAAAAGAGGGCTCGGACTACGGCAGAAACGATATGTTCCAGGGTAAGAAATACATGGTGGAATTCGTTTCCGCCAACCCCACGGGCCCCATGCACATGGGCAACGCCCGCGGCGGCGTGCTGGGCGATACGCTGGCGCAGGTGCTGACCTGGTCGGGAGCCGACGTATGGCGCGAGTTCTACGTCAACGACGCCGGCAATCAGATCGAAAAATTCGCCAAAAGCCTGGAGGCGCGGTATATTCAGATCATCAGGGGCGAGGATGCGGTGGAATTCCCCGAAGACGGCTATCACGGCGACGATATCCGGGAGCTGGCTCAGCTTTTCTATGAGGAAAACGGGGACAAGTACCTCAACTGCGAGGAAAAGGTGCGCCACGACGCCCTGTCCTCCTTCGGACTGAACCATAACATCCCCAAAATGAAAACCGACCTGGCCCGTTACGGCATCCGCTACGACCGGTGGTTTTTTGAATCCTCCCTCCATGAAAGCGGCTTCGTGGCCGACACGGTGGACAAGCTGACGGAGCGGGGCTTCACCTACGAAAAGGACGGCGCCCTGTGGCTGCGCACCTCCGGGATCCTGGCTGCGCAGCTTCGCGCCGCAGGCAAGACACAAGAGGACATCGACAGACTGGACCTCAAGGACGACGTGCTGCGCCGGGCCAACGGGTTCTACACCTACTTTGCCGCCGACATCGCCTACCACCGCAATAAATTCGAGGTGCGCGGCTTTGACAAGGTCATCAACGTCTGGGGCGCCGACCACCACGGCCATGTGGCGCGGCTCAAGGGCGCCATGGATGCGCTGGGCCTCAACGGCACGGAAAGACTGGACATCGTGCTGATGCAGCTGGTGAAGCTGGTGCGGGACGGCGAAGTGGTGCGGATGTCCAAGCGGACGGGCAAGGCCATCTCCCTCACCGACCTGCTCGACGAGATCCCCGTGGATGCCTGCCGGTATTTCTTTAACGCCAAGCCCGAAACACAGATGGAATTCGACCTGGGTCTGGCCGTCCGGGAGGACAGCGAAAACCCGGTGTACTATGTGCAGTACGCCCACGCCCGCATCTGCACGCTGGTGAAAAATCTGGCGGCGGAGGGCCACACAGTGCCGAAAAGCGGCGAAGTGGATTTCTCCGTGCTGACGGACGAGCTGGAAAAAGCACTCATCAAGCAGATCGCGGCCTACTGCGAAGAGGTGCGCCTGGCGGCCCGGGACTACGACCCCAGCCACATCAACCGCTATCTCATCGACCTGGCGGCGGCTTTCCACAAGTTCTACAATACCTGCCGGATCAAGGGCGAAGAGGAAAAGGTCCTCTCGGCCCGCCTGCTGCTGGCGGACTGCACCCGCCGTGTGCTGGAAAACGCCATGAAGCTCATCGGCTGCAGCGCACCGGAGAAAATGTAACAAGCTATCTGAACACAAAAGAGGAGGACTTTCGTCCTCCTCTTTTTCATGCATCCGCAGGGCTCTGCTCGCTCCCGGCGGGAGAAACTCCTCTTTTTCTGCCGCGGTAAAACAGCAGAAAGACCTCCGCCGCACAGGCGGCGATGGCTGCGGTGAGATAAACGTTCCGGAAGCCGGTGTTCAGCGTGGTCTGGAACGCGCTCTCCAGTGCGGGGCCCAGGTCGTCGATCTGGGCGAGGTAATCCGCTTCCGCCGCGGCAAAGGCCCCCGGCAGCGCATTTTCAAGCACGGTCATTTTGGCGGACAGATCCTCCATCTGTGCCACAGCGCCGCGAAGCCCTGCGGCGGAGGCGCCGGCAGCTTCCATCTGCGCGATGCTCGCCTGCATCCGGGCTTCGCCCGCCGCGATGCCGTCGATGCCCTGTGAAAGACCTGCGTCAATTTGAGCGAGGAGGCGGGGGCTCATTTCATCAAACATACTGGCCGAGAGCGTTTTGGTGTTGGCGGTGATGGTGGTGACGTCGGAGTTCTGCATCAGGGACAGCAGCGCCGGGGACATTTCGTAGCCGGAGTCGCTGTCAAAACGGAGAGAGATCCGTTCCATGGCCGTGAGATCCGGTATCCCGGCCAGCTGATCCCCCATTTGGCCGCTGGCCTTGAGGGCGTTCACCTCATCGGTGATCTCCTGCGCGTAGGGCAGAGGCGGCATTTGCAGTTCCTGGGGCAAAAGGGCCATGACGTTGCCCTGCACCATGCCGCCGGCGTGGGCGATAAAGCCCACCATGATGGCCGGCGCGATGGCCGTGCCCACCGAACGGATCAGGGAAAGAGCCGCCAGCGCCGAGTTGGATTCCCGTTCCTCCGTGTTTTCCAGCATCATGTAGTTCAGAGGTGTCCCCATGGTAAAGCCGATGCCGATGCCGATGAGCATGAGGCTGACCATCACGGTGACAAAGCCTGGCCTGGCGGTGGCCACGAAGATCAGAAACAGGGCGCCTGCGATGGAGAAGGCAAAGCCGCCGCCCAGGATCAGCTTGACGCCGAATTTATCAATGAGCTTGCCGGAGATGGGGGCGCCCACTCCCGCAAAAACGCCCAGGATAATGACCAGATAGCCGCCGCTGCCGGTGGGGATCTTCAGGGCGTTTTCCGAAAACTGGGGTACGAAGATCATGCCCATCATCACGATGCCGCTGACGAAGGAGATGAGAAGCGTGATGGCGATGTTCCGGTCGGTGAAATATTTCAGATTCATCACCGGATCCGCCGCTTTTTTCTCCAGCAGGATGAACACCGGCAGCAGCACGAGGAAGAGGATCAAAAACGGGTACACGTTTTTATTGGCGATGGTGGACAGGTCGAAAAAGTCCAGATTTTTGAGGCCGTACAAAAACGACAGCGTCATGGCCGTCAGGGTGAAGATGCCGCCGATATCGGTTTTGCCGGTGCTTTTGCCGGAGGTGTTTTGCAGCGTAAAGAAGCCGGCCGCCAGAATGAACAACGTAATGGGCAGGTTGATGTAGAAAATAAACTGCCACTGATCGGCGCCGAACAGGTCCAGGATCAGACTGCCGGCCGACGCGCCGAAAATGTTGGCCACGCCGTATACGCCGCCCACCAGACCCAGCGCCATGCCCCGCTTCTCCGGCGGAAAACTGGTGCCGAACTCCGCCGTGGCCACGGGGAGAATACCGCCGCCGCCGATGGCCTGCACCACACGGGCCCCCAGCAGCAGCCCGAAGCCGCCGAAGTTTTCCGACAGGCCGCAGAAAAGAGAGCCGATGCCAAACAGAAGAATACATCCCAGATAGACGTATTTCCGGCCGTAACGGTCGGCCAGCTTGCCCATGACGGGAATGCTGGCAGCGTAGGCCAGCGTGTAAATGGTGATCATCCAGATGCCGGTCTGCGCGTTGACGCCCAGACTGGTCTGGATCAGCGTCCGGGCCGGGGTGACGATGCCGGTGTCGATAGCGCCCATGAAGATGCCTGCCAGATATACCAGCGACACCAGCACCAGACTGTGCTTTTTTTTGCCTGTTTTCATATAAGATCTCCCTTCGAAACCGATTCAACGGCATTTTGGGCCATCCGGGCCGTGACTTCCGCCGCGATGGCGGCATTTTCGGCGGAAACCCCGCGCAAAAGACAGCTGTTCCATTGCTTCAGAATTTCCACCAGCGTGGGCATGAACTTCAGCGCCTGCCCGGTAAGGGCAAACAGATAGGAGCGATTGTCCCCGGGGTTGGGATTACGCATGACATACCCCTTTTCTTCCAGCACCTGCATGGTTCTGGTCATCACGGCTTTGTCGTAGTGAACCTCACAGCGCATCTGCTCCTGCGTCCTTCCGCATACGGCCCGGTGCATCTCGGCCATCACGCTTTTTTCCGGTGTGATCGCCTGCTCGTAGAGCAGCAGCAGGACAACACCCTCTGTTGCATTCAGATCGTACTCTCTCAGAGCATTTTTCAAAAAAAGTTTGAAGTATTTTTCCAAAACAATGACACTTTTTCCAATTGGTTCCATGACACCACTCCGTTTCTTACAAATGACAACAGAGGGAGTGTATCATAAAGTGGATGCTTTAGCAACTACTTTTTTTAAGAAAGCAGCACGATACGGTTTGCACCGTTTTTCGCGGCTGCGGCCATCTCCGCATCGTGCGGACATGACCGGCAGACTTCGCCGCCTTGGCGGACGAAACAGCGCCGCCGGCTTCGCCGCGGCGGACGACAGGCGGCTGCAAAACGGGTCAATGGCCCGCTCCATAACGCCGCCGAAAAGAAGCTCCCGTAGAAACATTTCGGTGCACCGCCCCTCGATGCGGTGCAGGAAAACACGCAGCCGACAGTCCGCCCGTTCGTTTTCAAGCCACAGGGCAGGCGGACATACTCCGGTATCTGATATATCGCCTTTCATTGGCAAAATTTTGAAGGCTCTCCGCTAAAAAGCGTATGCGGAAAACTATTTGTTCGCTGTTTCGACATTTCTCTTGAAATGGAAATAAGCCGATGCTATAGTGAATTCAGATCGTTTCAATTGCAATTGTTGCAGATGGCGCATTCTGTTTTTCGCGTGCCGACCGGTCTTTCCGGCTTTGTTTGCATGAGGTGAGTTATGAATCTCGATATGCTCTGGCAATTTCTGAATATGGGAAAAGAATACGGCATGGCAAAGGTAAAAGACGCGCCGGATCAGAACATGAAGCTGAGTCAGATCTGCGTTTTCCTCCTCACGGACCCGGACAGCAGCCAGGTGGACATCGCAGATGCGCTCGGCATGACAACCGCTACCGTTGCCCGATATCTGCAGAAGCTTGAGGAGAATCACTTTGTCACCAGAACGGCAGATCCCCAAAACAGGCGGGTCAATCTCGTCCGGCTCACGGAACCGGGCAGAGAGTACGCCCGGAGGGTCCTGCAGGCGGAAAGCGAATGGAAGGATTATGTTTCTTCCCGTCTGACGCAGGATGAAAACAGGGAATTCGACCGTCTGTGCGAAAAGATGCTTCTGGGCGCGCAGGATGCGCTTCACAGCTGCCGCAGGGGCGATTAGTCCGTAAACAGGAGCAGCACGGCTCTCCGCGATACGGGGATCGTGATGAAAGGAGTGGGATTACATGGAGATCGATGCTCGCGCGCTTTCAATCATTGAGCGCACAAATCCCGGAGAATACGCCGTCTACCGCGTGGAAAACGGCGCGCTCCGCACGCTGAGCGGCTCTCCGGAGCTCCCTGCGCTGTCCGACATGACGCCGGAGGAATACCGCGATCTCACGGAAAAGGACGCGGCCGCGATCGTATTGGATCCCGACCGGCCGATAGTGGCCGCGAAACTGGCAGAGATCCTGAAAAGCGGGGATGAAGCCGCCGTCTTTACGCTGACTTACCGCATTTTGCACAAAACGCACGGCTTTGTCTGGGTCCGGGTCAAAGTGCGCCGGATCGGTGAGAGCGGAGGCGCGCCGGTACTGATGGCCTCTTTCGTCACCATGACCGAGGCCTCCCGCGAATATGCCGCGCTTATGGATCATACCGCGACCAGCGTTTACGTCATCGACAAGCATACCTACGAGCTGCTTTACGTCAATGAAAGTGCGCTTGCAGCCGTAAAGAATCGAAACTACCAGAATACGCAGTGCTTCCGCTTTTTCAATCACCTCGATGCGCCCTGCCCCTGGTGTTCTCTGCCCCTGATGAAGGACGGAGCCGCTCACATTGAGGAAAACTACGTCCCGCCGCTGGACCGCTGGTACCGGCATGACGTACGGGATATCGACTGGTACGGCCGCGACGCGGCGGCGTTTTACATCACCAACATCTCAAATCAGAAACGGCGTCAGAAAATGGACGAGGAGCGCTTCACCAATCTGTACCGGCAGATCGCGGCCGCAAATCCGAACGCGTTGGCCATGTTCCGCCTGAATCTGACCAAAAATATCTGCTCCGACGCGCAGAGCCCCTACGAAGTCGCCCTGCGGCAGCAGAGCACCGGCACGGTGGACGGATATCTGGCCGCCTGCGCGGCGACCATCACGGACGAAAAGATTCGCCAGGACTGCCTGACCCGTTTCACTCTGCCGAACCTGCTGCATGAGTTCCGAAACGGCGTCACGGAGATGTCCATCGAATATCCGATCCGTTCGTCCGCCGGCGATACCATCTGGGTGGACGGCTTCATAACCATGATGCAGAACTCGGTCAGCGGGGACATCGAGGGAATCGCCTATGCGATCAACGCCACGAACAGAAAAATCAATGACGCCATTCTCACACGGATCGCCGAGGAGAAATACGACCATATCGGACTTATCAGCCCGGTCAGCCACAGCTACGAGCTGTGGAAAAACGACAGCTCCTACGGACTGGCGGCCCACAGGCGGGTGGATTACAAGGCGGCATTCGGAGATATTCTGGAACACTATATCTGCCCGGAGGACAGGGAACTGTTTGCCGACCACGGAAAACTGGAAAACATCGTTTCCCGCCTGAGCCGGGACGGCTCGGACACCTTCGTTTATCGCTGCTTTTCGGAAACGGGCAGCTATCTGTACAAGCAGGTGAAATACGTCTGGCTTGATGCGCGCCGGGACCTGATCATCGAGTCCCAGTCTGATTTGACGGCCCTCTACGAGCAGCAGATCGAACAGGTCAAGCGGCAGCATGAGGCGGAGCTGATAAAGGAACGCGCCCTCAGCGCGGAATCCATCCCCTCCGGAATCGGCGTGTTCGACTACACGGACGGGGCGCTCCGCCTCAATTACCTGAACAACGGCTTTTATCAGATGATCGGCGCGTCAAGGGAAGCTTACACGAAACTCACGGGCGCGGATGTGCTCCGCGCGGTGTTTGAGGAGGACCGCCCGGTCCTTTTGAAAGAGGCCGCCGCAGCCATCCGGGACAAGCGTCAGCTCCGCTGCCGGTTCCGTATGCTGGACGGCGCAGGGCAATACCGCTGGGTTGAGAACGTCGCAAATCATGTCCCGCTCAACGACCGGACCGAGCGCTTCTATGTCGCTTACTACGACGTGGACGAGTTGATCCGCACGCAGATGGAGCTGCAGGAAAAGGAACTGGTGTCCCGGGATATCCTGTCCTATTCGGACATTCTGCATTTCACCTATTATCCCGGCCGCCGCCGCTACGAGGCGGAAATCCTCCCTGTGAAGCTGAGTAAAATTCCGCGGGCCATGGACGGCTTCCCGGACAGCTTCATCCGTTATATCGGACTGAGCGCGGCAGACGCGGCGGCGTACCGCGCCATGGTGCGCGCCGTTGACGAGGGAGCGCCGGAGGCCGAGTGCACCGTGCGCATGCATTACGAGGGAAAGACCGGGTGGTACCGGGTCCATATGATCAGTCTGCTGGACGACAGCGGCCGCGTCCTGAAAGCCATCGGCAACGTGTTCAATGTGGACAGAACCATGGAAGCGGAAAAGGCCATCGCAGACGAACGGCTGCGGATGGAATCCCTGCACGGCGTGTATCTGGCCACGGCCAGCTTCAACGTGACAAAAGATACGGAAGCAACCTTCAACACGGGCGGCGGGCTCTCCCGCTCCGTGAAAATCGACCCCGCCGCGCTTGCCGAGGCCAGGATGGCAGAGCCGGATATCGACAGACAGCAGCCGGAAACACTCGCCACCCTGCTTTCCGCCGCACAGCAGATACTTGACAGGCAGCAGCGGCAGGAGTTCATCCGGTGCTGCAGCCACGAAGGCATGCTGCGCCTTTTCCGAAACGGTCAGCGGGATGTGCTGCTGGAATATCGCAGAACGGTAGGCGGCCGACCCATGTGGGTGTCCACCAGGATCATCCTGATGGCAGAACCCTCCACAGGCGACGTACTGGCGTTCTTCTACACCCGCGACATCAGCGAACAGAAGGAGTCGGAGCAGATCGCAAAGCTGACGATGGAGAAAAGCTATGATTATGTGGCACTGCTGAACGTGGCAAGACGAACGCTGAGGTTTAAAAGCAGTTCCCGCGATGAAGAGATCCTGCGGGACGGATGGAGTCTTGGCATCGAAAACCGCTATGACGAAAATACACCGGTCGCCATGAATCGGTTTTTCTCAAAAGAAAAGCTGAAAAGACTGTCGGAACAGGTCACGCTCGAGAATATCGTTTCGAATCTCGAGCGGCTCGGCGAGTATTCCGTGACCTTTGACCGGACGGCGCTGGACGGGGAAATGCACCGAAAGCAGGTCCAATACCACTGGCTGGACGAAACGAAAGCGGAAATACTGATCGTGCAGACAGACATCACGGCGGCGTATGTACAGGAACAGGAACGCACGCGCCAGCTGCAAGAGGCGCTTGCCGCCGCGGAGAAGGCCAACAACGCCAAAACGGAGTTCATTTCCCGCATCAGCCACGATATCCGCACCCCCATCAGCGCCATTACAAGCATGACCGCTTTCGCGAGAGAGGACGCGGACGACCGTGAAAAGCTGCTGCACGATCTCGACCGTATCGAGGCGTCCAACACCTTGCTGCTGAGTCTTATCAACGACGTACTGGATATTTCGAAGATCGACAGCGGAAAAATCGAGCTGCACCCGGAGCCATACCTGTATGACGAGTACATAGCGTGCATCCGCAGCATATTTGAACCGCTGTGCCGGGAGCACGGTCAGATCTTTCACCTGGTTTGCAGCGAGTCTTCCAGCGGTCATGGCGTGCTTGTCGACCGCATCCGCTATAATCAGATCGCGCTGAATCTGCTGTCAAACGCCGTGAAATATACCCCGGCCGGCGGTACCGTCACCTATGCGTCCTACGCAAAAAAGCGGGACGACGGATTGATCGAGTGCAGCTTTGAGGTCAGCGATACCGGGATCGGCATGAGTGAAGAGTTCCAGAAAACCATGTTTGAACCGTTTACGCAGGAGTACGACAATCCGGAAAGAATGAAGCTCTCCAACGGAACCGGCCTGGGCCTTTCCATTGTGAAGCGTCTTGTGGATCTGATGAACGGCAGTATTGCGGTGAAAAGCGAGCTGGGAAAAGGAACCCGGGTTACGGTCGGCTTCGTGCTGCCGGATGCGCCGGCGGAACAGCCCGCAGCCGAGGACCCGGATCCTGACCGAAGCGCAGCGGACAACGCACTCTCCGGCTCGGTGCTTCTTGCCGAGGACAATGCGATCAACGCGGAGATCGCCGTCCGCATTCTTACTGCGTTCGGTGTACAGGTCGTCCACGCAGAAAACGGACGGCGTGCCGCGGAGCTTTTCAGCGCCTCTCAACCAGGACAATACTTCGCCGTATTGATGGATATTCAGATGCCGGTCATGAACGGCTACGATGCAACGAAGGCGATCCGGGCGCTGCCAAGAGAGGACGCCAAAACCGTGCCGGTCATTGCGATGACCGCCGACGCCTTCGAAGAAAGCGTTCGCATGGCAAAGGATGCGGGGATAGACGACTATATCACCAAACCGATCGAACCGCAGAAGCTGTATTCCGTACTGCTGAATTACGCGGAAAAGCAAAAGAAACCGCAGGAGCGGAAAAAAGAAGACGAACACGCTTGAAATGACAAACAGGCGGTGCGGCACATTCGTGTTCTGATTATGGGGCAGGGAGATTTTTCATCCGATCTCTCTGCCCACTTTTACGGGATGATCCGTCTGCATCATACGAATGCATTGACAGAATTTTCCGCGCATTATATCATGGGAATTGTCCAAAACGGAAATATTTCAAAATGAACCGGCCTGTATCTGAGCGGCGATCGGACGGGCGTATCCGCGTCTTTGCGCTGTTTGATCCCGGCGTGCTGCGGGTTGATCCGTCCACGGCCGAGAGGCGCTTTTGCGGTTTGAGTACACCGGCTTCATCAAGCGGAGCGTCTATCCGCAGAATCGGCGGGAACGCGTCGCCGAGCTGACGGAAAAAGGAAAACGGCGGTACGCCGAACCGGCGGAGATCCAGAAGAAATGGACCGAGAAAGTATCCGCCTGTTTCCCGAAGCAAGAAAATGAGGAATTTTCCCGGCTGCGCGGGCAGCTTGCCGCCGGCGCGGAGGAAGTTTACAAAAGAACACAAAAATAGCCGGCGCCCGTCATCGGGCACTCAGGGGGATACGGAAATGGAGATCAACGAAAGCAATCTCGCACTTCTTGAACAGACAAATCCCGGCGCATTTACGATCAATAAACTTACGCCCAATGGAATGGAAATGCTGTACGCCTCGCCTGACGCGGCGAAGATCGTCGGCATGGAACAGGACGAATACCTGGCCTCCTCCCACGCAGACACGCTCAGCGCGGTTTTGGAAGAGGACCGGCCGATCATTGCCGCGGAGGCGGAGAAATGTCTGCGGGGCGAGGGCGACATGGACGCCGTTTACCGTGTGCGGCACAAGGCGAAGGGGTATATCTGGATTCACGCGAAAGGCCGCATCATCGGGACCCTGAACGGCGATCCGATCGTATACGCCGTGTTTTACGGGAACCCTGATGCCGACATTCTTGTTGAAAAAAACAATGAGCTTCAAAATCTGGTGGACAACATCCCTGCCACTGTTTTTATCTATAAGAAGCAGAACAACGACCTCCGCATTACATATACAAACGCTCATTTTCGCGCTCTTCCCTTCGCGTCACGGCTGCGGCCCGAAACAATGGATGAGTCCGAATTCCTGCATCTGATCCATCCGAATGACCGCGGGAGGGCACGGGCCTTTTTTGCCGCATTGTTTGACAGTGGAACACAGAGCGAAATGACTTACCGCTTATTAACAAACAGAGGCTCCGCCTATCGCTGGTTACATTTGAGCGGCAAGCCCGTTCTTCAACCGGACGGGAGCATCCTCGCCTATGTGGTGTTTACCGACATTACCGCCGAAAAGGAAGCCGAGCTGGAGGCGCTGAAAAGCCAGCAGATGTATCGCCTGACAGCGGAACAGGCCAGGCAGATTATTTTTGAATACGACCAGGAGCACAGGCGGATCCTTTACCAGATGGACAGCGATTATACGCGCGCCATCTGTGAGGCGCAGGGCATGCCGGCAATCGTTGAAAATGTGCCGGAGTCGCTCGTTTCCATGGTGGACGAGCCATACCGCGAGCAGTTTTTGTCCCTGTTCAAACCGATGGAGGACGGAGTGCCTCGGCCAGCCGTTGAATACAGCACTGTCATCAACGGACAGACGCACTGGTGGCGCGTCATTTCGGCCCCCGTCACCGACAGCGACGGTCGGGTGGTGACGGTGTACTGCTCCGCCCAGGACATCACGGAACTGAAGCGGGAGCAGCAGCGTTATATGGATTTCTTCCAAAGTCTGGACAACGCGTATCCCAACAACCTCGGCTCCTTCCATCTGAATCTGACAAAAAACATCTGTATCGACGGGAAAAGCCCGCTGGCCTTCGTGATGAAGCAGAAGGAATCCGGGACGGTGGACGGCTACTTCAGCGAGTTTTCCAAGCTGATCGCCGATGAGAAAACGCTCGCCTGGTTCCGCCGGGAGTTTACCTGCGAGGCACTGATCCGCAGCTTCAGGGAAGGAAATACGGCGGCGTCTTTCCCCTATTCCATACGGTATCCGGACGGTCTGCGCTGGCGTCAGGCCATTCTGGTGATGCACCGGAATCCCCGGACAGAGGATATCGAGGCCGTCACCTACGCCGTGGATATCGACAACCAGAAACGGGGCGACATGATCCTGCAGCTCATGTCCGGCGAGGGCAGCGATTATATAGGTTTTATCGACGTCGCCTCCGGAACGTTCGTCATGCACAGCGGAAACGGGAACTGCTGCGGCCTTGAAAGCGGGCAGAGAGCGCCGTACGGCGTCTGCCTCGAACGGCTTGCCGGAGAATACTGCACGGGTGCGGACAGCCCGGCAAAGCTCAGAGTGCAGGCGTCGCTGGAAACAATCACGGCGGCTCTCGAAAAAGAGAAAAAATACAGCATCCTGTACGATTTTGCGGAGAGCGCGGGTCAGCCGCTGAAAAAGCAGGTCACGTTCCAGTGGTTTGATGAGGAAAAAAGCGAGATCCTCGTGATCCAGGCCGATGTCACGGGCGTCTGGAACGGCGAGCAGGAGCGCCTCCGCCGCGCGGAGGAGGTAAACACGCTGGAGGACATGGTTGCGAACATTCCGGTGGGGATCATGGTGATCTCCGCAGCGAAGGGAAAACGGCTCTCGCTGGTCACGGGGAACGACCGCATCCGTCAGCTTCTGGGCGGCGGATATCAGAACGACAGCCTGTTCTTCCTGCATGTTCACCCGGACGATGTTGAAAAAGTGCGGGCAGCCGTCGATAACGGCTATGCTTCCCAGCTGCCGTTTACCGTCGACTATCGGTACAGCCCCAAACTCGGCGGCAGCTTCTGCTGGCACCGCCTGATGGTAAACGGGGCCGAACAGAAACACGGAGAGCTGCTGGTGTACTGCTGCCTGCTTGACATCACGGAAGAAAAGGCGGCGGAGGAAGCCCGTAACGAGGCGCAGCGGCTGGAAGTGCGAAAGTATGAAACCCAGCTCAATATGATGGCTCTGGCAAACCCGAGCTTTGCCGCAAGCTATCACCTGAACATAACGAAAGACCAGTGCACCAATATGGTGGTGCAGGATGAGGCGTACGCCGGTCTGAAAAAACTGGCCGCATCCGGGACTGCCAGCGGCCTGTTCGAAGCCACGGCAGATACGATTCCGGACCGGGCCATCGCCGCGCAGGTGCGCGATACGTTCAGCTGCGATCGTCTGCTGCGTCGGTTCGAGCAGGGGGAATCCAAAATTTCCGTGGAGTACCCGTGCCGTTCCGTCCGGGGCGGCGTGCGCTGGATGCTCGGCTCGGTCAACATGGTGCGGAATCCCGAATCCGGCGATGTGGAGGGCGTCACCTACGCCGTCGACATCAACGAGCAGAGGAAGAGCGAGCTCGTCACAAGCCGCGTTGCCGAACAGGAATTCGAGTACATCGGCATCCTGTATCTGCAAACCGAGGAAGTCGAGTTCGTCCGCAAAAAGGCGCACGTCCAGTATCCGGAAATCGGACAGAAGATTCCCTATTCCGCACGCCGGCATTTTGTCCAGGAACATTTTATCAGCCCGCCGGAGGAGGATTCCTATACCCGCGCCACAGATCTGGCGCAGATCAAATCGGAGCTCGCGGCAAACGGAACCTATACGCTTTCCTATCTGCAAACGGATGACATCGGCAGACGCACATGCCAGCAGGTGCGATACAGCTGGCTGGATGAGGCGCACCGGATCGTGCTGGTTGTCCAGACCGATGTAACAGCTTCCTACGAGCATGAAGAAAAACAGATCGCGGACATCCAGAGCGCGCTGATGGAGGCAGAAAAAGCCTGCTCGGCGAAATCGGATTTTGTGTCCCGCATCAGCCACGACATCCGCACGCCCATCGGAGCCATTGCCAATATCACGGGCTTTGCACAGGAGGATATTGACAACCCTGAGAAGCTGAAGGACGATCTGCGGAAAATCCAGGTGTCGAACGAGTTCCTTTTGTCCCTCATCAACGACGTGCTGGACATTTCAAAAATCGACAGCGGCAAAATCGAACTGCATCCTGAGCCGTATCTCTATGCTGACTTCATTTCCAGCATCTGCAACATGTTCGAGCCGCTGTGCGAAAGCAAGGGGATTCGATTCGAAATTGACCAGCAGCCCGTCGTTCCGTTCATCTTCGTTGACCGTGTCCGGCTGAACCAGATCATGATGAACCTGATTTCCAACGCGGTGAAGTATACGCCGAAGGGCGGAGCCGTTACCGTTTCGGCGGCCGGCAAACGGAGAGCGGACGGACAGTGTGATTGTATCCTGACCGTTTCAGACACCGGCATCGGCATGAGCGGCGAATTTCAGAAAACGATGTTCGACCCGTTTACACAGGAGGAGTCCAACCCCGGACGCGATAAGTCCGTGCAGGGCACGGGCCTGGGACTTTCCCTCGTCAGGAAGCTCGCCGAGCTTATGGGCGGGACGATAGCCGTCAAAAGCGAGCTCGGACGCGGCACCGCTATCTCGATTTCGTTCATCGCGGCCGAAGCAGGCGTCGATTTCGTTTCTGCGGAAAAAACGGGCGGACCTCTGTCTGAAACAGCGGAGGGCAAACTGAGCGGCACGGTGATTTTGGCCGAGGACAACGCGATCAATACGGAAATTGCAAAACGGATCCTCGAAAAGCTCGGACTCAGCGTCGTCCACGCCGAAAACGGCGCGCGCGCCGTCGAGCTGTTCTCCGCGTCCGCACCCGGCGAATATCGCGCCGTCCTCATGGATATCCAGATGCCGGTCATGAACGGTTACGATGCGACGAGGGCCATCCGGGAACTGAATCGGCCGGACGCGAAAAGCGTCCCGATCATCGCAATGACGGCAGACGCATTCACTGCCGCAATAGAGCGCAGCATGGCCGTCGGCATGACCGATTACGTAACGAAGCCCCTGAATGTTGACCTGCTGCGGGAAGCGCTGGCAAAAAGCGGACAGGGCCTGTGAAAGCAGGGCGATGGGGCGGAAAGTCATAAGGGTGAATCAGGTGAAGCGTTCGGCCGGATGCATCGGCATTTCGGCCAGACCGCCGAACAGGATCAGGGCATCGGAGCTGACCCGCAGGCTTGCGCCTTCACAGCCCGGCGAAGAGGGCCTTTGGCGTCTTTAAAAAGGGAACGCTTTTTGACGGAGAAGACCCCGGAGCGGTTGATGCCGCCGGCTTTACGCCGGCGGCATCAACCGCTCCGGGGTCTTTGGTACGGGTAGTGGGGGTCGAACCCACACGGATTTCTCCACAGGAACCTAAATCCTGCACGTCTGCCAATTCCGCCATACCCGCCTGTCTACCACCGCATTCTATCACATGCGGCGGCGATTCTCAAGGCGTTTTTACCGAACAGACCGTTTGTCAAATGGAAAACTGGTACTTTCAACACGACTCCGGCTGTGGTATGATAAAACTGCTTGACGACGGAGAACCGCCGCACAGGAGGGAGAAACCGAATGAAACGTGTGGTCAGCATACAGGATATTTCGTGTCTGGGAAAGTGTTCACTGACAGTGGCTCTGCCCGTGTTTTCCGCCATGGGGGTGGAGTGCGCCATCTTACCTACCGCCGTTCTCAGCACACACACGATGTTCCCGGAATTCACCTGCTGCGACCTGACGGATCAGCTGCTGCCCATCGCCCGGCACTGGAAACGCCAGCAGGTGACGTTTGACGCCATCTGCACCGGCTATATGGCGACGGCAGCGCAGATCGACGACGTCTGTCAGGTGCTGGAGCTTCTGAAAGGGGACGATACCCTGCTTTTTGTAGACCCGGCTATGGCCGATCAGGGAAAGCTCTATCCCCCCTTTGACAGTGATTTCCCCACTGCCATGGCCCGCCTGGTGAAGCGCGCCGATGTGGTGATACCCAATCTGACGGAGGCGTGCCTTCTGACGGGAGAACCCTACAAAACCGCGTATGACGAGGCGTATATCCGCACGCTTTTGAAAAAACTGACCGATCTGGGCGCCCGGCAGGCGGCGCTGACAGGCGTATCCTTTGAAGAGGGAAAGCTGGGCGTGATGGCCTACGATCCGCACGAAGATGCGTATTTTTCCTATTTTAATCAACGCATTCCCGCCCATTTCCACGGTACCGGCGACTTGTTTTCCGCCTCCTGCGCGGGGGCGGTGATGACGGGAAAAACTCTGCAGGAGGCGCTGGCGCTGGCTGTGGATTTCACGCTGGAGTGCATCCGCAAAACGTCGGAAAACGAGCGGGCTTCCTGGTACGGCGTGGAGTTTGAAAGAGCCATTCCCTACCTGCTGGAGCGCATGAAACGGTAAAAGATACCAAAAAACAGTACAAAACGGCGGCCCTGCATACAGCAGGACCGCCGTCTTTTTCTCATAGCAGCCGGGAAAGGAACCGTCAGGCCTTGGGGGCCGCAGGAGGTTCTTCGCCTGCGGGTGCCTGTTTGGGCGGCTTTTCCGGCGTATCGCAGGTCCCGTCCGGCGCACCGGCGGCCGTTTCGGACGCATCCGGAGCGGCGTCCTGCGCGGCAGGATCGCCGCTGCCGTCGGCGGGCGTTTCCTGCCCTTCAGCGGAGAAGTCCGGCATGGGAATGGGCTCACTGACGATGTTGATGTGCTTGGCCGGCGCCTCGATGGTATTGGGCGTGGAGGGCTGAAATGCCTTCGTACCTTTATTCTCGGCGGTGGCGCCGTAGTTATCCACGGTTTCGGGGTCGCGCCCTTCGATGATCGCCATCATTTCCTGACCGGTGATGGTTTCCTTCTTCAGCAGGTAGGCCGCGATCTGATCCAGCAGATCCCGGTTGTCTTCCAGAATCTTCCGGGCGTCCTTGTGGCACTGACGGATGATCTCCACCACCGCCCGGTCGGCGGCCGCATAGGTTTCCTGCGCGCAGGACATGGAGTAAGTGCCGTCCAGATACTGGTTCTGCACCGTGCCCAGCGCCATCATGTCGAACTCGTCGCTCATGCCGAAACGGGCCACCAGATTGCGTGCCATTTCCGTGGCGCGCTCAATGTCGTTGGCGGCACCGGAGGTCATGGTGTGACACACCACTTCCTCGGAGGAACGGCCGGCCAGCAGCGTGCGGATCTCGGCGAGAATGTCCTCTTTGGACATGAGGAACTTTTCCTCTTCCGGCAGATGCAGCGTATAACCCAGCGCGCCCTGCGTGTGGGGCACGATGGTGATCTTGGAAACAGGCTGGGCATTTTTCTGCTTGGCCGCCACCAGCGCATGACCTACCTCGTGATAGGAAATGATGCGCTTCTCCTCCTCGGTGATGACGGTACCTTTCTTTTCGGAACCCGCAATGACCACTTCAAAGGAGGCCAGCAGGTCGTTCTGGTTCACGGCGCGGCGGCCCAGACGGACGGCGCGCAGAGCGGCTTCGTTGACCAGGTTGGCAAGATCCGCGCCCACGCAGCCCGCGGTGGCCTGCGCGATCTTGTTCAGATCCACGTCCTCCGCCAGATGAATGTTGCGGGTATGCACCTGCAGGGTGGCAAGACGCCCTGCCAGATTGGGCCGGTCCACCGTAATGCGGCGGTCGAAACGGCCGGGGCGCAGCAGGGCTTTATCCAGCACCTCGGGACGGTTGGTGGCGCCCAGCACAATGATGCCCTTGCTGGGGTCAAAGCCGTCCAATTCGGAGAGCAGCTGGTTCAGGGTCTGTTCGCGCTCGTCGTTGCCGCCGAACTTGCCGCCGTCACGGGATTTGCCGATGGTGTCGATCTCGTCGATGAAGATGATGCAGGGAGCCACCTTGGCGGCTTCCTTGAACAGGTCGCGGACACGGGAAGCGCCCACGCCCACGAACATTTCCACAAAGTCGGAGCCGGAGATGGAGAAGAACGGCACGTTGGCTTCGCCTGCCACCGCCTTGGCCAGCAGCGTCTTGCCGGTGCCGGGTGAACCCACCAGCAGCGCGCCGCGGGGCAGCCTGGCGCCGATGGCGGTGTATTTGCCGGGGTTGTGCAAAAAGTCGATGATCTCTTCCAGAGATTCCTTGGCCTCATCCTGACCGGCCACATCCTTGAAGGTGACGCCGGTGGATTTTTCCATGTACACCTTGGCGTTGGATTTGCCCACGTTCCCCAGACCGCCGATGCCGCCGCCGTTTTTGGAGATGATCCGCATCACCAGCATGAAAAGCCCCACCATCAGAATGATGGGCAGAATGTAGGTGAGCATCAGCTCCAGCACCGGGGACATCTTGGCCTGATAGGGATGCGTATACTCCACGTTGTGTTCTTCCAGCAGCGGAAGCAGCGCCGCGTTGGTGATCTCCGTGGTGTAGAGCGTCACCTGGTCGCCGGTATAGGTCTTGCCCTTGTCATCGGTGTAGCTGTAGTTGTCCACCGGCGTGACATAAATGGTGCTGTCCTTGAATTCGATGCTTTTGACATCGTCGCTTTTCACCATGTCGATAAAGTCGCTGTACTTGATCTCATGGCTGGAGGTCTTGGCAGCCGTGCTGCCCATATAGGCACTGAAATAGTTGAAGGCCACTGTCAGAACCAGCGCCCACAGAATCAGCGTGGCAATCCCTCGAAGATTCCGGTTGTTCTTGTTATTGCCATTGTTGTTTTTATTGGGATCCATTTTGATCTCCTTTCGGATCGTAAAGCGCCATACGCGCAGAGAGATTACAAATTATAGGCAGTATAACATAGAAAATGCGTTCTAACAAGCGTAAGAACGGAGGTTTTTGTGTAAAATTTCTGTGAATGGTGCTTTATATCGGCCCCTTGGTATGGTATACTAAACTATCAAAATTTGTCGGTACGACGATCATTGAGGATGGACAGGACATGAAAGAGGACATGGAAAGACAGGAAGGGCCCTCCGCAGAGGCCGACGGGATCATCGAAGGACGCAATGCCGTTATCGAGGCGCTGCGCGCCGGAACGGCCATCGATAAGATCTATCTGGTCAAGGGAGAAACGGACAAAACACTGGGGCACATAGCTTCCAAGGCCCGCGCCGCCGGCGTCGTCGTGGTGGACGCCGACCGCCGCAAGCTGGACGCCATGAGCCGCACCCACGCTCACCAGGGCGTCATCGCGCTGGCCGCCGTGCGGGAATATGTGTCGGTGCAGTCGCTGCTGGCCGCGGCTGCCGCCAAAAACGAAAAACCTTTGCTGGTGGTCTGCGACGAAATTTCCGACCCCCACAATCTGGGGGCGATCCTTCGCACCGCCGAGTGCGCCGGCGCCCACGGCGTCATTATCCCCAAAAGGCGCAGCGCCGGCCTGACCGCCGTGGTGGCCAAAACCTCCGCCGGTGCCGTCAGTTACCTGCCGGTGGCCAGAGTGGCCAATATTCCGGCCCTGCTGAAAGAACTGAAGGAACAGGGCGTGTGGGTGTTCGGCACCGCTGCCGACGGCACCACGCCTTTGTATCAGGCGGACCTCAAAGGCCCGACCGCCATCGTCATCGGCAGCGAGGGCGAAGGCATGACCCGCCTGGCCAGGGAGAATTGCGACTTTTTGGTCAGCATTCCCATGAAGGGCCGGATCTCGTCCCTGAACGCATCTGCCGCCGCGGCCGTGCTGCTGTATGAGGCCGTGCGCCAGCGCAACGGCTGACAGCCGCCCGAAGCATTATTTTTTGAGGAGAACGGTATGAGCCATACAACCGAAAAAACAGAACAGGAGCTTTCGCAGGAGCCTACGCGGCGCCTGCCGTCCTCCGTCCCCGAAGCCGGCGCGGAGGAATACTCTCTGGACTCTATTTTGGCGGAGTTCGGCTCCAAAACCATTGCGGCGCCCGAAGAGATTCCCGACCTGTCATCCATTCCGCAGCCGTCGCCCCTGCCAAAACCCGCCGTACAGAAAACAGGGGACGAACTGGCCGCCGCGGAGCAGACGGAGGAGCCTGTCGGGGACACCGCGGAAGCAGCTGCGGAAAAGGCTGAAGAAGAGATCGCGCCCGAGGCACCGAAAAGAAAGATCCGCAGCCGCCTCCTTGTGGAAGAACCGGAGGAATTTTCCGAGGGAGCCGAACCGCCTGAAGAAGAGGCGGATACCGCGGAGGCTTCCGAAGGAGAACCGAGGCCCCGCCGCGGGCGGATCGTGCGATGGTTCCGGCCTGCCCGCGCCGAACAGTCCGCCTCCGGGCAGAAAACGGCATACGAGGGAGAAGAGGCGGAAGAATCCTCAGAGAGAACAGAAGAATCTCCCGAGAGATCGGGCGGATTCTCCGAAAAAGCGGAGAAAACTTCAGAGCAGCCGGAGGATACCGGGCGGGGAGCAGGCAAAAAAACGGTTCCCGACTTTTTGCCGGAGGAACCGGAGGGGCCGCAGCGGGAGGTCCCGCTGGAGCAGGTGATGTCCGAAACCGTGGAAGCGGTTTTGCAGGACGAGGACGACGAGATCCTGGAAAAGCCTCATCCGCTGCGCGACTTTTTCCGCCGCCGGAGAGATGAAACAGAAGAATTCTATGAAAATCCCCGGAAGGAGCGGAAGAAAAAGGAACCGGAACCCGAAAAGGAAGAGCCGCTGATGGACGATGCGGATCGGGATGCCCGCCGCCTGTGTCAGCACAAGCACCGGATGCTGCTGCTGTCGCTTCTGCCAACGGGACTGCTGCTGGCGGAGGCCGGACTGGATTATTTCTCCCTGCTGCCTTCCGTGTGGAACGGGAATATACTGCTGCGGGCTGCCGTACAGGGCGGGCTGCTGCTTTTGTGCGCTCTTTTCAGCGGTGACGTGTGGAAAACGGCGGTATCCGCGCTGAAAACGAGCCGGAGCGTGACGGTGGAGCTGTGTGCGGGTCTGGAGTGCCTTGTGACGCTGGCGGACTGCGCCCTGATGCCCTTTGCTGCCGGCCGCTGGCCGGCACCGCCCTTTGCCCTGACCGCCGCTTTTCTCCTGACGGTCATCCTTTACGGACAGGAGCAAAATGAAAACGCCCGCCGGGAGAGCTTTCATCTGCTCTCCCTGGGCGGAGAACCGCCGTACATGGCCGCTGTTACGGAGGCCGGCGCCAGCAAGCAGGGCGGCGTCCTCCACGGCTTTTACAACTGCTTTGAAGCCTCTGAAGAAAATAACCCCGCCCGCCGCTGGCAGCAGATATTGCTGCCGCTGCTGCTGTCGGCCTCGCTGGTGCTGACGGGTGTGATCTGCCTGACGCAGAAAACCGCCGCCAACTTCTTCTGGTGCTGGTCGGCGCTTCTGACGGCCTCGCTGGCGCTGAGCTTCCCGCTGTCCTACGCGCTGCCCATGGCCCGCCTGGCCAGACGCCTGGCCAGAAGCGGCTGTGCCGCGGCTGGTTACAACGCCATACGGCAGGTGGGACGCAGCAAGTGCATGGTGGTGACGGACTCCGATCTGTTTCCGCCCGGAACCGTGGGACTCAACGGCCTCAAGGTATTCGGCGAGGAGATCGGCAAGGTGGTGTCCTACGCCGCTACCGTGGCCAAGGCGTCCGAAAGCCAGCTGCTGCCGCTTTTTGAGCAGCTCCTCATCAGCGAGGGCGGCACCTTTCAGAAGCTCGACGGCCTGAGCTATTACGAAGAGGGCGGCGTGTCCGGTACCATCCGGGGCGAAACCGTCCTGATGGGCACCGCGTATTTCATGAAGAAAATGCGTGTGCCGCTGCCCATGGGCCTCAAGCTCCAGACGGGTATGTTTCTGGCGCTGGACGGGCACCTGATCGCCATTTTCGCCATCAAATATCAGCCCTCCCGCAATGTGGAATGGGCGCTGAGAACCATGAAGCGCAACGGCTGCAAGCCGCTGCTGGCCGTGCGCGACGGAAATATCACCCCCGGCCTGCTGAAACGGAAATTTGAATTCGACGTTCGCGCCGTTTATCCCGACATCTCTACGCGGCTGGCGCTGTCGGAGATGCCCGGCACCCGGGGGGAACGCGCCTGCGCCGTCATTTACCGGGAGGGCCTGATGCCCTTCGCCGAAACGGTGATCGGCAGCCGCCGCTGCCATCGCGCCGTGCGCGATGCCACGGTGCTGTCTTTTCTGGGGAGCCTGTGCGGGCTTCTCCTGAGCTACTACCTGATCTACGCGGGCAGCTTTTCCATTCTTTCTCCCCTGCAGATGCTGGCGTTCCTGCTTCTGTGGCTGCTTCCCTGCCTGCTGATCTCCGGCTGGGTCAAGCATTATTGATACCGGACGCACCGGGACGGAGTTTGGACATTTTTTACAAAACGAAGCGGTAAATTTCTCTGCGATATCTGGAAAACAACGAAATTTTTAGTTGTCACGTCTTGAAAAATATTATATAATCCGAGTATTGAGCGTATTCTGCGCCGTGTGCGCAGTGTATCAAAACGAAGGGAGAAAACTGAACTATGACCGCGAATGACATTCGTAATATTTGCCTGCTGGGCCACGGCGGATCCGGCAAAACCTCTCTGGCGGAGCAGATGCTGTTTTTGACCGGCGCTGTGGACCGTCTGGGCAGGGTGTCCGACGGCAACTCCGTCTGCGACTATGACGCTGAGGAGATCAAGCGGCAAATTTCCATTTCTCTGGCTTTTGCTCCTGTCAAATATAAGGGCGTGAAGATCAACGTTCTGGATGCGCCCGGCAACTTTGACTTTACCGGTGAAGCTCTTTCCGCCATCCGCGCTTCCGAATGCGCCATTCTGGTGGCCGGCGCCAAGGACGGTCTGTCCGTGGGCCTGGAGCGTACCTGGAGGCTGCTGGGCAAGAAGCCCCGTATGATCTTTGTCAACCGTACCGACGAGGAAAACAGCGATTACACCGGCTGCCTGGAAAAAATCAAGGAAAAGTACGGCTCCGCCATCGCGCCTATCGTCGCGCCCGTTCTGGACGGCAACAAGAAAGTGACCGCCATTGTGGATCTGCTCCACAATAAGGCTTACGAAATAAAGGGCGGCAAGACCGTCGAATGCCCCATCCCCGCCGATATGGCTTCTTCCGTGGAGGACCTTCGTTCCCAGCTGATGGAAGCCGCCGCCGGCGCCGATGAGGAGCTGATGGAGAAGTTCTTTGACGCCATGGAGCTGTCCGAAGAGGATATGGCCAAGGGCCTGAAGCTGGGCGTGCGCGACGGTTCCGTCTGCCCCGTCCTCTGCGGCTCCGCCGTGACGGGCCTCGGCGTGGACATGCTGATGCAGATCATTCTGGAACTGGTGCCTGTGGCCACCGATATGCCCGCCGAAGAAGCCGAGGATGACGACGGGAACCCGGTGGAAGTGGCGCTGGACCCCAACGGCACCACCGCCGCCATCGTATTCAAGACCATCTCCGACCAGTACGGCAAATATTCCATGATCAAGGTCGTCCGCGGCAAAGTCACCGGCGATATGTCCCTGTACGACGTTACCACCGGCAACGCGGAAAAGCTGGGACGCCTGTATAATATGAAGGGAAAGAAAAACGAAGAGGTCAAGGAGATCTGCTGCGGCGATATCGGCGCCATCGGCAAGATGGACAAGGTCAAGACCGGCGACACCCTCTGCGATCCCAAGCATATTGTCAAGCTCAGAGGCATGGCCTACGCCGAACCCTGCTACAGCCGCGCCATTTCGCCCAAAACCAAGCAGGAGATCGAAAAACTGGGTACCGGCCTCAATAAGCTCAACGAGGAAGATCCCACCTTCCATGTGCATAATAATTCCGAAACCCACCAGACCGTGATCTCCGGCGCCGGCGATATTCAGATCGACGTGCTCTGCGCCAAGCTCAAGAGCCGTTTCGGCGTGGACGCCGAGCTCAGTGCACCCCGCGTGGCCTACCGCGAAAAGATCCGCTCCACCGTCCGCAAGCAGGGCCGTTACAAGAAGCAGACCGGCGGCAGCGGCCAGTTCGGCGACGTGCATATCATCTTTGAGCCTCAGACCGAGCAGGAGGATATGATCTTCGAGGAGAACGTGTTCGGCGGCTCCGTGCCCAAGAACTACTTCCCCGCCGTGGAAAAGGGCCTGCGCGAATCCTGCCTGCACGGCGTGCTGGCCGGCTACCCCGTGGTGTTCCTGAAGGCCACGCTGGTGGACGGCTCCTACCACCCGGTGGACTCCTCCGAAATCGCCTTCAAGCTGGCCGCCAACCTGGCCTTCAAGGCCGCTCTGCCCGAGGCCAAGCCCGTGCTGATGGAGCCCATCGGCGAGCTGAAGGTCACCATTCCCGACAGCTATATGGGCGACGTCATGGGCGATCTGAACAAGCGCCGCGGCCGCGTGATGGGCATGAATCCCACCGGCGACGGCGAGCAGGTGCTGGAGGCCGAAGTGCCTATGGCCGAAATGATGAGCTACGCCATCGACCTGCGCTCCATGACCCAGTCCCGCGGTTCCTTCACCTTCAACTTTGTCCGCTATGAGGACTGCCCCGCTCTCGCTCAGGAAAAAGCGATTGCCGAGGCCAAGGCGCTGCAGGAAGCCGAGGATAAGTAAAACAACCGTATACGGAACAAAGGCCGCCGGTCATCTGAACGGCGGCCTTTTGCCGCCCTTTTCGCCGTACCGTGTAAGAACGGGCCGCGAAAAGGGCATAATTTTTTTATAAGGAAATTTTTCGTATCGTTAGAAAAACATTATATCGCGGCCTTCATTTCAAATACCGTTTTTAAAAAATCTTTCCTATAATGAACCCAGAACGAGGTGATTGATATGACCGCAGCGATTTTGATCGCTACTTTGGGTGTGCTGGCCTTCGGCGCTTTTGTTATGCACCGTCTGGATCGGTTCACCGAAAAAAATATCGCCCCGCCGCAGACCGAAACCCGGGATTACGATGTCCTCCTGTTTGGAGCGCCTGAAACCGTGGAGCCGATGCTGCAGGCGCTGAAACAGCGGGGGCTGTCGTGCTGCCGCACGGACAGCGCCTGCGTCCCACCCCACACGAGATTCCAGGCGGTGGCGGCGGTTTCAGACAACGATATGCAGAATCTGCTGCTGTGCCATCAGGCCGGACATATGAGCCCCGGCGCTTTCCTGATGGCGCGCTGCAACGACCCGGCCTGTCGGTCGGTTTTTACAGATGAACACATCTGCGCCATGCCCGAAAAAGAACCGGGGGCCTTTGTGCGTGAGATCGGAGGATGGTTCCATTTTGATACCTAAGAAAATGAATCTTTCGCCCGTGCAGGTGATCGCCATGGGCTTTGCCGCCATTATCCTGACAGGCGCCCTGCTGCTGATGCTGCCCGCTGCCAACCGGAACGGACAGAGCATCCCCTTCCTGAACGCCCTCTTTACCGCCACCTCCGCCACCTGCGTGACGGGCCTGGTGGTGTATGATACCTGGACGCAGTTCACCGGCTTCGGTCAGGCGGTCATTTTGCTTTTGATCCAGATCGGCGGCCTGGGCTTTATGAATGTGACCACTTTTTTCTTCTTCGTCATGCGCAAGCGCATCGGCCTCTGGGAACGGGAGCTGCTGACGGAATCGGTCAACGCCATGCATATCGGCGGCATCGTCAAGCTGACACGGCGCATCCTCTTTGGCACGCTGGCCTTTGAAGCCTGCGGCGCCCTGCTGCTGATGACCCGGTTTATTCCCGCCTTCGGTGTGTCCCGGGGTATCTGGTACGGCGTGTTCCACGCGGTTTCCGCGTTCTGCAACGCCGGCTTCGACCTGATGGGCTGCATCGAGCCGTACTCCAGCCTGGTGTATTTTGCCGCCGACCCTGTGGTGAATCTCACCATCATGGGCCTTATCATCATCGGCGGCATCGGCTTTATCGTCTGGAGCGATATCGCCGACAAGGGCTTCCGCTTCAGGAAATACGCCCTGCACACCAAGGTGATGCTCACCGCCACCGCGGGGCTCATCACGGTGGGCGCGCTGCTGTTTTTGTGGACGGAGCGCAACGGCGTATTTGCCGATATGCCCTGGCCCGAAAAGATCCTGGCGGCGCTGTTCCAGTCTGTGACGCCCCGTACCGCCGGCTTTAACACCGTGGATAACGCCGCCCTCAGCGACGGCGGCACGCTTCTGACCATCCTGCTGATGTTCGTGGGCGCCGGCCCCGGCTCCACCGGCGGCGGCATCAAGGTCACCACAGCCGCGGTGGTGGCGGTGACGCTGGTGGGATATCTGAAGGGCCATGAAAGCGTGGATATTTCCGGACGCCGCATTGAAGCCGACGCGGTGCGCCGTGCCTTCTGCACCATGGTGTTTTACTTCATTCTGGCCTCCACCGGTGCCCTGATCATGATCACCTGCCAGACACTGCCCCTGAAGGACGCCCTTTTTGAAGCGTTTTCCGCCTTCGGTACGGTGGGCCTTTCCACCGGTATTACACGAAGCCTCACGATGGTACCCAAGCTGGTGCTGATCCTCCTGATGTACTCGGGCCGGATCGGCAGCCTTACCGTGATCCTCTCCATTTCGCAAAAGCGCGTGAAGGCAACACTCAATCCCATTGGAAAAATTATGATCGGATAAACAGATAGGAGATAGGAATAACATGAGATCTATGCTTGTCATCGGGTTGGGACGGTTTGGTTCCAATCTGGCATTGAAACTGATGGAGCTTGGCAATGAGGTGATGGCCGTGGACCGGGACGAGGAGATCGTCAACTCTCTGGCTTCCTCCGTGACCTGTGCCCAAATCGGCGACTGTATGGAGGAAAAAGTCCTGCGGAGCCTGGGTGTGGCCAACTTCGACATTTGCTTCGTGTGTATCAGCAGCAATTTCCAGTCCTCACTGGAGATCACCTCATTGCTCAAGGAGCTGGGGGCCAAGCGCGTCATTTCCAAAACCAATCGGGAGATGCACGCCAAATTCCTCCTGAAGGTGGGCGCCGACGAAATCGTCTACCCCGAACGGGACATGGCCTTGCGCACGGCCTTCAAGTACAGTGCCAGAGGCGCCTTCGACTACATCGAGCTGTCCAAGGAATACGCCATCATCGAGATGGAGGTACCCTCCGCTTGGGTGGGCGGCAGCCTGAAGGAATTGAATGTGCGCTCACGCCACCACATCAACGTCATCGGCGCCAAGTCGGGCAACGATGTGGTGCCGGTCACCAGCCCCGACTATGTGTTCCGTGAGGGAGAACATCTGGTCATTGCAGGTGAGAAGAAAAACCTGCTGAATCTGGCCGACAGTCATTGAAAAAGATAAAGATTGCTCCGTTTTTCCCCGTGTGCTATACTGTTTGTAAAGCCCGCTCCGGCGGGCGTACAACAAAAAGCATACGGGGAAAAACAATGAAAATCAAAAAATGGTTGAACTGGGGCGATTCCCGCAAAGCCGTGCTGCACAACATCGCCAAAATGCTGGGGATCATCGCGCTGGCACTGGTGATCTCCGTTGCGCTGAGCCAGGCGCTGCGCATCGGGAGCCAGAGCATTATCATGGTATTCCTGATCGGTGTGCTGTTCTGTTCCGTCACCACCGCCAGCATCGCCTACGGCGTACTGGCTTCCTGCATCAGCCTGATTCTGTTCAACTACTTCTTCACTGAGCCGCGGTTCACCTTCATAGTGGCCTCCACCAACGACCTCATTTTGCTGGTCTTTTTCATGGTTACCGCCGTGGTGTCCGGCATGGTCACCACCAGACTGCAAAATCAGATGGAGCTGACCGTGGAAAGCGAGCGCACCGCGCGGAAGCTGTACCGGCTGGCGCTGAGTTTTCTCACCGTCAACGGAGAGAGCAACATCGTGGCCGAGGGCATCTCCTGTGTCCGGGAAAATACGGGGTTGGAGTGCCAGGTCTGCCTGCGGGGCGAGGAGCTGGAAACCGCCTTCGGCATTGCCTACAACGACTTCGACATTCTCTCCTCCGAGGGATCACTGGGTACCCTGCGCGTCTTTACCAACGGACGCACCCTGTCCGAGCGGGACAGAATGATCCTCTCGGCCATCGCCACTCATCTGGGTATTGCCCTCTACCGGGAAAAGCTGCGGGCGGAGCAGGAAAACATCCGCGTGGCCATGGAGCGGGAACAGCAGCGCAGCATGCTGCTGCGCAGCGTGGCCCACGACCTCCGCAGCCCGCTGACGGCGCTTTACGGCACCGGCAGCCTCCTGGCTGACCGCTACGACTCTCTTTCCGACCAGGAACGGCGGGAAATGGCCGTCAACATGAGCGAGGAGATCCTCTGGCTCATCAATCTGATCGAAAACATCCTCAACATGACCCGCATCAATGAAAACCGTCTGGTGCTCCATAAGAGCAGAGAAACGCTGGACGATATGGTCAGCGAGGCGGCGCAGCATACCAAACGTCTGATGGAGGGCCGCCGCTTTACCGTACAGCTGCCGGAGGAGGTGGTGGTCCTCCCCACAGACGGAAAACTGATCGTGCAGACCATCATCAACCTGCTGGAAAACGCCGTGAAGCATACGCCGGATACGGCGGAGGTGCGCCTGACCGCCAGCACCGAAAACGGTTTGGCCTATATCAGCGTGGCCGATACCGGCAACGGTGTTCCCGACGCCATGAAGGAGAAGATCTTTGACCGCTTTGTCATGGGCCATTCCGAAATTGCCGACGGCAAGCGCGGTCTGGGATTGGGTCTTGCCATCTGCCGGGCCATCGTGGAGGCCCACGGCGGGAAGATCTGGGTGGAAGACAATCCGCCCCACGGCGCCCGTTTTGTGTTTACCATTCCGCTGGAGGAGGGACTGCCCCATGAAAATTCTGATCATTGAAGATGACAAATACATTTCTGCCTTTATTCGCGTGTCGCTGGAAAAGGAGAATTATGAAGTCCTGGTGGGCAAAGACGCCACGGAGGGAATGTTCCTCTTTTCCTCCTATCACCCTGATCTGGTGCTGCTGGATCTGGGACTGCCAGACCGGGACGGCAGCGAGGTGATCCGTGAGATCCACAGCATCTCCGAAACGCCCGTCATTGTGGTTTCCTCCCGCAGTCAGGAGGAAGAAAAAGTGGCTGCGCTGGACAACGGCGCCACCGACTACGTCACCAAGCCCTTCCATATGGGCGAGCTGCTGGCCCGCATCCGCGTGGCGGAACGCCTGCTGGCAAAGATCGCCGGCGAGCATGCGGAGGAGGAACAGTATGTCTGCGAATGGCTGACGGTGGACTTTGAGAAGCGCCGCGTTTTTGTGGACGATACGGAGATCCACCTGACTCCTTACGAATATAAGCTCCTGGGCATCATGATCCGCAACCGGGGCAAGGTGCTGACGTACAACTATATCATCAAGGAGCTCTACGGCTATGAAAGCGGCGGCGCCGACGGCGTCCGCGTCTTTATGTCCAACCTGCGCCGGAAGATCGAAAAGGACATCACGCAGCCCCGCTTTATCCTCACGGAAGTGGGCATCGGCTACCGCTGGAGCGATCAGTAACACAAGCTGTGCAGGAAAAACGCGACGGAAACAGCGGATGATGCTGCAGGATATTCGCCGCAGCGGAAAATCACGGATGCAGGGTTCACTATACCGGAAAAGTGCGGCAGGCCCCGCTGCTTTGTATCCGGGAAAATAAGATGCGGTATTCAAGGCTTTTGCCATGAATACCGCATCTTTTATTGCGTAATCCCGCCTCTGTGGTTTACTGTGAAAGGCCATTTTCACCCTTCACCATCGCCTGATATTTTTCACCCCACGCAATCATGGAATCAAATACCGGCTGGAGCGTTTTTCCCAGATCGCTGAGCG
>Ga0070399_1000825_pt1 | contig 34190 bp, 19 predicted proteins | sample BioMet4_FD_61217 | JGI IMG/M metagenome (GOLD analysis project Ga0070399, IMG submission 61217) | Microbial communities from bioreactor (seeded with sewage sludge) at LBNL, California, USA - Biofuel metagenome 4 (version 1) | ecosystem: Engineered > Bioreactor > Anaerobic > Unclassified ... | reverse complement strand
GATAACATAAAGTTACTGAAAATCAGCCACTTAACCAAATTTTACGCACTAAGTATTGTTAATATATTCCATTGATACTGAGATAGTTAACTAATTATTTAACGGACTATTGTAATAATGTAACTCTCTGAATTTATGAAGAAAATAATTGCACCATTCATATTATTGATACTAGCGCTAGTCGTGGCATCTTGTCACACAAGATATGTTATCACAGATATTACACGAACAAGAATCGTTGTAGATGAACGTTATGACGCTCATCCAGATGCAGCAGCAGAAACCTTTGTCAAGCCTTATCAACATGAGGTGGATAGCTTGATGATGCCCGTAGTAGGGCAAGTGAGTCTTTACATGCGTGCCCATCGTCCAGAAAGTGAGCTTTCAAACTTGTTAGCTGATATACTTTTGTGGAGCGGAAAAGCTTATAATGAGTCTCCTGACTTCTCGGTCTATAACATGGGTGGCATACGTGCTGCTTTAGCCAAGGGTCCCGTTAATCTTGGTAATGTTAATGATGTCGCTCCTTTTGATAACAAGATATTTTTCCTTACGCTTACGGGTGATAAAGTGTTGGAGCTTTTTACTCAGATTGCTAAGCGTGGCGGAGAAGGGGTAAGTCATGGCGTGGAGTTGGAGATATCTAAGGATGGAAAGCTAAATAAGGCGCGACTAAATGGTGAAGAGGTAGCTACGAATAAAAGTTATCGAGTAGCTACACTTGACTATTTGGCATCCGGAAACGATGGCTTGTCTGCCTTTAATTACAAGAGTGATGTGAGGTCACCACAAGGTGCTGACGATAACGTGCGTGTTTTGATAGCAAACTATTTTAGAGATAACTCTGGTAAGGGCATCGTAGTTAACGGCAAGGTTGAAGGACGTATTAAAGTGGTAAACTGATGAAATCGAAAAACATATTATTGATGATGGTATTGTGCTTGTCGGCAAATTTTGCACAAGCACAGAAGGAGTTGGTGGTTCTTCATACTAACGATACTCATAGCCGCATAATGCCTCTGAGCAACACCCTCGCAGACACTATGGTGGCGGGACGTGGTGGGTTCATACGTCGCATTGCTATGCTTAATGAGGAACGTAAGAAATCACCCGATTTGCTATTATTTGATAGTGGAGACTTCTCCCAAGGTTCTTCATACTACACGCTATATAAGGGTGATGTGGAAGTTGGTCTGATGAATCAGATGAATTATGATGCAGGAACATTGGGCAACCATGAATTTGACTTTGGATTGGAAAACCTTGCTCGAATAGTTTCAAAGTTCAAATTCCCAATTGTATGCGCGAACTACAAGTTCTCGGAATATGGTCTCGATAAGCTTGTGAAACCTTATGTTATTCTAAAAAGAAAAGGTGTAAGGATAGGTGTGTTTGGTCTGAGCCCTGCACTTAAGGGTCTTGTGGATCAAAAGAATTATGGACAGACCCAGTATTTAGATCCAATAAAAGTGGCACAGGAGACAGTAGACAAGCTGAGGAAGAAAAAGTGTGACATTATTATTTGTCTCTCGCATCTTGGATGGTTAGAGAAAGGTACGGACGACCATAAGTTGATAGCGCAAACTCGTGGCATAGACTTGGTGCTTGGAGGCCATAGCCATACTTATTTCACGGAACTTCGTTATGTGAATAACCTTGACGGCAAACCAGTTGCCGTAGATCAAAACGGAGGACAAGCGTTGTTTGTTGGAAAGATGAAGATAGAAGTCAAACCTGCAAAAAGATAACAGAGGAGAGAGACTTATATTTTTAAGTTTGCAAGAGAGTGGATATTGTCTAGAAGGATTTGTGTTTTACTTAATATCTCCAGATAACCTTGTTTCATTCACGTTTATAAAGACCTAAACATTTGATGTGGTCGGTTACAATACTCCTCACACAAAGGTATCTATCCTTTCAGTCTCATTTTGAATTATTCAAAATAAAAAGTTAGCACAATCATTTTTGACCTTGCTCGGTTCACGGACATGGTATAAGGAAGCATTGTCTTATCTTTGAGGTGAGCGGCATGTTCTGTGTCTAAAGAATTAGTAAACCCATACATGAACTTCAGTTCAGGACGCAATTTGAAGAAAGGCAAGTAAAAATCACAACCTATTCCCGCTTCAAGGAAAAGGTCATAACGCTTTAAGCTAAGGTAATCGTTCTGCGAACCAGAAAGATTGATGATCGGGTTCAAGCCGACCATCATGTAAGGTCTATGATTGTTGAAGCGTTGTGCTCCAAAGATGAGATCCGTAGCACAACCTATATAGACCGATTTCATGTTTTGTGTGCGTGAAATAAGAGAGTCGGTAGCATTCGGATTCATATTGTGAAAGGAAATGTGTCGCGAACCGAAGTAGAGTGCTGGAGCCACTCTGAACTGGAATTGATCGCTGAGTCGCATTTCACCTAACACACCAACTTGAAATCCTGTATCCCATCTGTCTTGGTCGGCCGTAACGACATAAGTCTGCGGAGCGCCTTGCTCGTCAGTGATGATTTGTGGTCCGACATTACGAAATTCCATATCCTGAACGTGGGTTCCCACAAGAATTCCAAAATGGAATGGGCGTAAATCCGTATAAGGGCTGTTTTGCACAACACGTCCTTGTGCATCAACCTTTTGCGCGAAGTTCAAAGCTATAATGATAAAAAGCAAAATCCTTTTCATGCTATAATAACGTCTTGTCTCTCCTATTATTGCAATGCTATTTATCAACATGGTATGAGCAAGTTTTTTCTCATTAAAAATTATTGTGGATTGTGGGAATAAGAGAAAAATTAAACTCTAAAAGTAGGTAATTCAAATAAAGTTATTTATCTTTGCACCGATAAAGTAGTGGATAGTATTCACTTCTTGGATGCTCTTTTACAATATCAATATTAACAATAAAAAATAGCAATTTATTATGGCTTACGTAATTAGTGATGACTGCATCGCTTGTGGAACTTGTATTGACGAATGCCCAGTATCCGCAATTAGTGAGGGTGATATTTATCATATCAACCCCGATGAGTGCACAGAGTGCGGTACATGCGCATCGGTTTGCCCTTCAGAGGCAATCAGTCTAGCAGAGTAAAAACTTAGTGCGCGGTTGTCATTTGACACGTGCGCATAAGCATTACTTCTGAGATCCTCACTTTTTGTTAAGGCAAAAGTGAGGATTTTTCATGTCCAATCCATATTATCGAATTATTCGATTTTTGAAAGGAAAAAACATAGAAATGATTATATTTGCAACTGATTTCCAATATAATTGAAACCAATATGAAACTAAAACAAATCATTCTCAGTTTTTTTGCAGCTATAGGGTTACCAGCACAAGCTCAATTGCCCTATCAGGATGCCACACTTTCTGCTCATCAAAGAGCAGTAGATTTGTGCAGTCGTCTCACCATGGAGGAGAAGGCGAGCCTCATGATGAATTCATCACCCGCTATTCCACGACTTGGTATTCCTAAGTTTGATTGGTGGAGTGAGGCTCTACACGGAATTGCTCGCAATGGTAAGGCTACCGTGTTTCCTCAGGCAATGTCTATGGCCGCGAGTTGGGATGATGCATTGCTCTATCGTGTATTTGATGCCGTAAAAGACGAGGCGGTTGCAAAGAGCAATCTAGCCGAAAAGGAAAACAATATCGCACGATATCGTTGCAGATCGGTTTGGACACCCAACATCAATATCTTTCGTGATCCCCGCTGGGGACGCGGTCAAGAGACCTATGGTGAGGACCCATATTTGACCTCGCGTATGGGACTAGCCGTAGTCAATGGACTACAAGGACAAGGATTCCAGTTTGAACCTAAGACTTACACTGATCGTGCTAGTGGAAAAGACTACTATCCTCTTCTTGCATGTGCAAAACACTTTGCGGTGCATAGTGGTCCAGAATGGAATCGTCACTCATTCAATGTTGAAGATTTACCGGCACGAGATCTTTGGGAAACATATATGCCGGCGTTTAAAGCCCTTGTGCAAGAGGGTAATGTACGTGAAGTGATGTGTGCTTACCAGCGCCTAGACGGCGAGCCCTGTTGCGGAAATAATCGATTGCTCCAGCAAATTCTCCGAAATGAATGGGGATATAATGGCTTAGTGGTGTCAGATTGTGGTGCTATCAGTGATTTTTGGGAAAAAGGGCATCATGAAGTCGATGCCGATCAACAATCGTCTTCTGCTCATGCCGTAAGAACTGGTACCGATGTAGAATGTGGTAGTGACTATAAATCCTTGCCAGAAGCGGTTAATGCTGGACAGGTAAGCATGGAGAAAGTAGATACCAGTGTCGTGAGATTGTTGGAGGCACGCTTCACATTGGGTGAATTTGATGGTCCAGACCTTGTGTCTTGGAAGCGCATTGGACCTGAAGTTATAGGCTCCTCTGCCCATCGTCAGCTTGCACTTGATATGGCTAGAGAGACAATGACGCTGCTTCAAAATCGAAAGAATATTTTGCCTCTACGTCGAGACTTGAAGATCGTTGTTATGGGACCAAATGCGGTTGACTCCGTTGCACTTTTGGCAAATTACAATGGTTTCCCGTTTTCTACCGTGACATTGCTTCAGGGCATTCAATCAAAAGCTAAAAATGTGACTTATATTCCTGGAGTTGGCTATACTCGTAATGTTGATTCAGAACTTTTCCATAATGAATTTAACAAGCCCAAGAACAAAACCGACTTCAGTCCTGCCACTCCGGAACAAATGGCCGCCAAGGCTAAGGATGCAGATGTCGTGATTTTCTGTGGTGGTATATCGCCAAAATTGGAAGGTGAGGAGATGAAAGTTGATGCACCGGGCTTCAAAGGTGGTGACCGCACAACTATCGAACTTCCACAAAGTCAGCGCGATGTAGTGAAGGCATTACACAAGATGGGTAAGCGAGTAGTCTTTGTGAATCTCTCGGGTGGCGCCATGGCTTTGGCTCCAGAAACTCATAATGCTGAGGCTATTCTACAAGCTTGGTATGGTGGAGAGTCAGCCGGTCAAGCTGTTGCAGATGTTCTTTTTGGCGATTATAATCCTGGAGGTAAGTTGCCTGTTACATTCTATGCTTCTGACAAAGATCTACCGGATTTTGAAGACTATCATATGACTGGGCGTACCTATCGCTACTTCAAGGGCAAACCGCTCTTCCCATTTGGTTACGGTCTAAGTTATACAACCTTCAAGTATGATACTCCAACATATCAGAACGGAGAGTTGAAGGTGCGTGTTTCCAATAGCGGGAAGTATGACGGTGATGAGGTTGTACAGGTTTACATTAAAGATCCTCGTGATGTTAAGGGACCCCTGAAGACACTTCGTGCTTTCCGCCGTATCCATCTTAAGTCAGGTGAAAGTCAGGAAGTAAGCTTCCCTATGACACAAAAGGATTTCGCATTGTGGGACTATACGACTAACACAATGCGTTATCAGCCAGGAAAGTATCAGGTTTGGGTAGGGGATGAAAGCCTGTCCAATGTAACGCCTGAATAGTGTACGTATATTGAATGTAAGGACACGCCCTATCTTTATTCTTGAGGATAAAACAAGCAATGGTTACATTAAAAAGAGTGGGAGATAGATGAAAGCTATATCTTACCACATTGAGTTAAAATATACAATATTGCTTGTTGTCTGATAAATATTTCTGAAATTTGCAATGGTGTAAGTTCTGTTTTATTATTTGCCTATAATACAGATAATAAAATAGAACTTATATTTTTTGGATACATGGTGTACGAATGAGTATTATGAGAGATAGACTTATATTGCTAGCAGATAGACAGGACATTACTCGTGCGGGAATGACATTCCTTATTGAGCAAGAAGACCATCATTGTCAATATAAATATATTTCTGACAAGGTTGAGCTACTCGAAGCACTTAAGCGTTCCAAGAATGCCGTAGTGATACTTGATTACACGCTTTTCGATTTAAATGGCGCGGACGATGTACTTATTATTAGTCAAAGGTATCCAGAAGTAAATTGGCTCTTATTTTCAACCGACCTCAATGCAGAATTTGTGAAGAGTATTACGGTACAAGGACCCCGAATTGGAGTGTTGTTTAAAGAATCGTCATTGTCGGAGATCAAAGAGGCATTGAACTATACTATCAGCGGGCATCGTTATATCTGCCAACGAGCGATGGAGATGATGCTTATGCCAGAAACTAAGAATGAGGAGGTGTCTGTGCTTACCAAAACCGAAACAGAGATTCTCATCGATATAGCCAATGGGATGACCACAAAGGAGATTGCGGAAAGACGATTTTCTAGTTTTCACACCGTCAATACACATAGAAAAAACATATTTCGTAAACTCAAGGTAAATAATGTCCATGAGGCTACGAAATATGCTATAAGGGCTGGTCTTATTGATACCGCGGAATATAATATTTAGAGTGGATACTCTTCAAATGCGTAAAGCACAGTACTGAGATAGCGTTCGCCAGTGTCAGGGAAGAGTGTTACCACCTTTTTACCTTTGTTCTCGGGCCTCTGGGCTATTTTTATGGCACCTACCGCTGCTGCACCACTACTAATACCGACTAAAATACCTTCATTTTGGGCTATCTCCCTTCCAGCACGTATAGCATCATCGTTGTCTATGCCGATAACTTCATCTACAAACTCACTACTATATGTCTCGGGAATGAAACCAGCTCCAATACCCTGGATCTTGTGTGAACCACTCTTTCCACCTTCTAATACTGGAGATGCGGAAGGTTCTACGGCAATAATCTTCACATTAGGATTTTGCTCCTTTAAATATCGTGCAACACCCGAAATGGTTCCACCAGTACCTACACCAGCCACGAAGATGTCAATCTTTCCGTCAGTATCACGCCAAATTTCAGGACCAGTAGTCTCATAGTGCTTCTGAGGGTTCACAGAGTTTGCAAATTGCCCCAGAATAATGCTTCCGGGAATGCTCTCCTTGAGTTCATTAGCAGCCTTAATGGCACCAGTCATTCCGTCCTTGCCAGATGTCAGATGCACCTCGGCACCATAGGCTTTAACAAGATTCCTACGTTCGATACTCATAGTTTCGGGCATTGTAAGAATAAGATGGTATCCTTTAACGGCTGACACCAACGCAAGACCCACACCCATGTTTCCACTAGTTGGTTCGATGATTGTTGCACCAGGTTTTAGGATTCCTTTTTGCTCTGCATCCTCTATCATTGCCAAGGCAGGGCGATCCTTAACGCTTCCGCCAGGATTGAAAAATTCAACTTTTGCGATGATTGGTGTACTAAGTCCATAACTCTGCGAAAACTTACTAAGCTCTACAAGTGGAGTTCCACCTATGAGATCAGTGATTTTACTGAAAATACGTGCCATAATTCTATATGTTTAATAACTTACTATAAAAATCTTGTCTATTACGATGCAAAGGTACGACGATTCTAGGTTAGACAAAATACCCATTGTGGGGCATTTGACATACCTCATTTGTGGTATTTGTTTCTTTACTATAATTATTTGGTATCACTTATACATGATGATAATAATTCTACACGATAGTTTTAATGATACATGATTTGGAACTTACCAATCAAAAAAATGGTTAGAGTATGTGCAAAGTCGCAAATACCAAAGCAAATGTAACAACTAAAAAAGATTGTATCGACTTATTATGTTACATTTGCAATATAAAATCTCCTTTTGATGAAACATGAACTAAAAACCGATGTAACAAAAAGATGTTTGTTGCATATATTGATGATGTTTACCATAGTAAGTGTCTCAGGTCAATCTGTGCGTTTTTTTCCCGCAAGTGAGACTATCAGCAATAGTCTTATTTCTGTTATATATCAGGATAGCATTGGATATGTTTGGATTGGAACAAGTGATGGATTAAATCGTTATGATGGTAATACAGTTAATATCTATAGACATGAGCGTGGAAATAAACGCTCATTGTCGTTTAATGAGGTGTTGAGTGTCTGCCATGATGCCAAAGGACATCTTCTTGTAGGTACAAGGAAGACCGGACTACAGCAATACCATTACGATTCCAATGATTTTACTAGTATTCCAATTGTGAAAGAGAATACAGGTGTAACCCAGATTTATACATCACCAGACGGACGTACATTTATCATCACGGTTCGTTATGGAATATGGTCGCTCACTTGGAATGGAGAAAGCCCAATTGTGAAGCCTGCGAATATTCTTCCTAGTCATGTGAGTGCCAATCAGATGGTAGCCGATGATTTGGGACGCTTATGGTTTATAGGTAGCTATAATCGTGTATATTGTAGTGTCGGTGGAGCTATTGCCATTCCCATCAAGGTCGAAGGAACTTTTTCGGATGTGAGGTTTACCCATGTTTTTGTAGATGATCATGGAGTGGTTTACGCTGGTACTGAGAATCATGGAGTATATGTATACGATACCATGACACGTTTTATGAGGCCACGCTTTACAAACATCCAGAAACCAGTCTCCGATATTGCACAGGCAGACGGCACTCATCTTTTTGTTGCTACTGATGGTGGAGGAATGAAAATCGTGGATACCAACACTGGTTTGATTCAGCCTGCTTTCGCTTACCTCTCAAAAAGTGATATGAGCCAGGACAAAGTGGTGTCTATTTATCGAAACAAGCAGGGTGATCTTTGGGTCGGTGCTTTCCATAAAGGATTCTATTTATGTCCGAGAATCAACTATGGCTTTGGTAGATTAGTTCCATCATTCATCAATCGTCAAACTGATGGAAACAATGTTACGGCCATTGCTTCTGATGCTGAAGGTGGAGTTTGGGCAGCTATTGAGGGTAATGGTCTCTACTATTTTGACAAAAACGGATATCAGAAGTATCATTATCCTTACACGGCAGGTGTTAAAGGCATTCCATCAGATATCCTGTCACTAATGCTTTCCTCAGATGGTCGACTTTGGGTTGGATCATTTATCGGTGAGGTGGGCTGGATCGATACAGCCTCCGGAAATTTCACACGTTTGTCATCTTTCACAAAAGCCAAGGGTATTGACTTTACTCGTATTAGTGGAATGGCTGAGGCTCCAGATAGAAGTATATGGTTTTGTAGTATAGGGAATGGGTTAATCCACTACGTTCCATCGAATGGGCAAGTGAAGCAGTTCATTCCATTCTATAAAAAAGGCGTGTATCCTGTGTTTCAATTTAATTTTCTCCAATATGTCTATGTTGACCAAATTGGACGAGTGTTTTTCGGTGATGGTGGAGGCCTAGGCTGCTATGATTCGCGCACGGGAAGTTTGACGTCGGCACTAGGAAAAGATCGCATTTTTAATGAGAAGTCTATAAGCTCCATACGCCTCGATAGTCTTGGTAATTTGTGGGCAGCAAGTAATGAAGGGCTTCTTTTTTACGATATGCACAAGCACATCGAGAAACACATTACCACCTCTGAAGGACTTCCTTCAGATGCTGTGTGCGCCCTAGAGATTGATTCATATGGTAATGTGTGGGCCAGCACTCTGACCGGATTGGCAAAAGTTCCACTTAATGGTAAGGGCATTATGAGATATTATTCCACAGATGGCCTGCAAGGTAATGAGTTTTGTAAGTCAGTCTCATCCGCCTCACCTGACGGAATGTTCTTTTTTGGAGGTGTTAATGGTATTACCCGTTTCATTCCAGACAACATTGTACATGTGGCACGTAAGCTTCGTGTCATTCCCTCAGAGATCACAGTAGGTGGGGTCAATGTTACAACGCTCACCGAAAGTAGTGGTAAAAAGATTATAGACCGTCCAATAACCGACGTGGACCATATAAGGCTAAACTATCGAGATGCTTCGTTTAGTATCGGTTTTACCACATTCTCCTATATTGGTTCGATGGGTATTACTTATTATTTCAAATTAGACAACGGCAGGTGGACTCCAATCAGACGTGGTGAAAATCATGTATCTTTTACCGATTTGGCCCCGGGTCATTATAAGCTTCGCGTCAAAGCTGTAGTGGGTGATGCCACAAGCGCTGAGCATCTCATAAATATTCTGGTCTCACCGCCTTGGTATGCTTCATGGTGGGCTTATATGCTGTATCTACTCATCGTTGCCTCTGCTGTTTATCTTTTAATTCGCCGTTATCGTGAACGTCAACAGGAGAAGCTCAACGAAATGCGCCTTCGATTCTTCACGGATATTTCCCATGATATTCGCACACCGATGTCACTTATTCTCAGTCCTCTTGACCAACTCCTACACGATAAAAGTCTCTCGCATGAAATGCGTAGTACATTACAGTTGATGTATGCCAATGCTAACCGCATACTTGAATTAATCAATCAGTTGCTCACCATAGGCAAGATAGACAAAGGCCACATGCGACTACAATGCCATGAAATCGACATTGTAAAATATCTAGATCAAACTTACGAACGTTTCTCTGAACAAGCGAAGAAAAGAAATATCATTTTTACATTTGAACATCAGATGGATGAGCTGCTTGCGTGGGTTGATACTGATTTCATTGGTAAGATTACGGATAATCTTTTGGGAAACGCCCTGAAATACACACCTGATGGAGGGAACATTACGATGCATCTCTCGCTTGGCACAGATCCTAAGCGCCAAGGCGCATTGACCCACTATTGGCAAGTAGATGTGATTGATACGGGCAAAGGATTAGACGAGGCAGAGATACCCCATCTTTTCGAGCGGTTTTATCGATCCAAATCATCGCTTGCTGCTGGTGGAACTGGCATCGGACTTAACCTTTGCGAAATGCTCATAAGCCGTCATCATGGTTTTATAGGGGCAGAAAGCCGCAAGGATGCTGTTCATGGGAGTCGTTTCTTTTTCCAATTGCCTTTGGGACATAGCTATCTTCTTACAGAGGAGATTGCTACTAACACTACCCTTGTGGAAGCTCAAGCTGATGAGAATGAGGAAGAATCTGTCCAGCTTACAGAGAAGGTTGATGAGCTAGAGACCAAACATTGCTGTGGTTCAGGATGTAAGCTGCTAATTATTGATGACGATATTGATATTCTAGAGTATCTTTCAACCGAACTTGGCAAGCGATATACGATCATTACCGCAAATAATGGTCGTGATGGCCTACAGATAGCGTTGTCGCGTCTACCAGATCTTGTTATAAGTGACGTAATGATGCCCGACATGGACGGCTATGAATTTGTGAGAAGGCTAAAACATAACCCCAATATCAATGATATACCTGTTATTCTTCTTACTGCCAAGGGTGATATTCAGGATCGTATGGAAGGGCTAAATAGAGGGGCTGACGCTTATATAGTCAAACCTTTCCATCTTGATGAACTGAACACACAAATACGTAATCTAATTGATAATCGCTTACGTTTGCGTGGCAAGTATACAGGACAGCAGGAGCAAGTTGATACTGTGGAGAACGTTGAGGTTCAGAGTAATGATGATCTTTTTATGGAGCGTTTGATGCGGGCTGTAAATCAGCATTTTGATGACTGTGAATATACAACAGAGCGTATGGCGCAGGATGCAGGTGTAAGTCGTGTACACCTGCATCGCAAGTTGAAGGAACTTGCAGGAGTTTCTCCAGGAGAGTTTATCCGAAACTTACGTCTGAAACAGGCTGCCCGTCTATTGTTGGAACAGCATAGTGACATTACGCAGATTGCATACGGTTGTGGATTTTCTTCTATTTCCGTATTCTCTACAGTATTCAAGAAGTGCTATGGTGTGTCCCCTAGTGTGTATGTAAAACAAGGAGGAATAATAAACAAAGAAGAAAAGGAGCAAACAGAACTATAAGATACTACAGGATTTTTTTAGTTATTAAACCACAAGAGAGAAGTGATATATATTTGTCACTTCTCTCTTTTTGTTATGTCAGTCTTTTCCCATCTTCCCTTCAATTTTTTTCTTGATTTACCATATTTAGTGAATGAATGTTACAAAACATAAAGTATGCGTAACACCAGAATTTGCAGGGTATTTGCGTACAGCTTATCTTTGTTCGCAGAAAACTTTATATGAAACATTAACAATTTAATCAGAATGAAACATTCATCTCGTTACTCTATAAGAGAAAGAGTTGCAGGCGTGTTTTTGACGTGTTTGTTGGGAAGTGTTGCTGCTAGCGCACAAAGCCCTACACGTACCGTCATAGGACACGTCACAGACAAGACGGGGGAACCCGTTATTGGTGCTACGGTTATGGTGAAGAATGGAAAAGGTCAGGGAACTGCGACCGATTTTGATGGTAACTTCACTATCACTGTGCCTGATGACGCAAACATTCTTCAGATTTCATACGTCGGTATGAGTCCGCAGAATGTAAAGGTAGGGCCCCAGCATCAGCTGAAAGTAGTACTTCAAGACGATGAAAAGGTACTTGGAGAAGTAGTTGTCGTGGGTTACGGCCAGCAAAAGAAAGCATCTGTAGTGGGTGCTATTACTCAGACTTCGGGAAAGACCCTTGAAAGAGCTGGTGGTGTAACTAATATCGGAGCAGCGCTTACGGGAAATCTTCCTGGTGTGATTACAGCAGCATCAAGTGGTATGCCTGGTGCTGAGGATCCCAGAATCATCATTAGAACTCAGAGCTCATGGAATAACAGCGACCCTCTAATCCTTGTTGATGGTATCGAACGTGAAATGAGCTCAGTTGATATTTCATCTGTAGAAAGTATTTCTGTTCTTAAAGATGCTTCTGCAACAGCTGTCTACGGCGTGAAAGGAGCCAATGGCGTCATATTGATAACCACGAAGCGTGGTAAGGAAGGGAAAGCTAACATTGAAGTTAAAGCCAATATTACAGCAAAGGTTGCTTCGCAGTTGCCGAAAAAATATGATGCGTATGATACTTTCTATCTTATGAACCAGTCTATCGAGCGTGAAGCTGCGCTCAATGCTTTAGGATGGGGAAATTACACACCTGTGGCTATCATTGACAAATATCGCCATCCTGCTAATTCTGAAGAATGGGACAGATATCCCAATACTGACTGGGAGAAAGCCTTGTTCAACAAAATGGCTATGTCATATAATACGAGTATTAGTGTATCGGGAGGTAGCCGACTTGTTAACTATTTTGCTGCTGTAGACTTTGTACATGAGGGAGACCTTTTTAAGCAGTATGATAATAACCGCGGATATAATGCTGGCTTTGGATACAATCGTATAAATGTGCGAAGTAATCTGGACTTTAAGCTCACTCAAACAACCAAATTGGCAGTTAACCTTTTTGGTTCTAATGCTCAACGTAAGACCCCTTGGGACTATAGCGATAATGATGCTACATATTGGGCTTCTGCTTATAAATCTGCTCCTGATGCCATGCGACCTATCTATTCTAATGGCCTATGGGGATGGTATGCACCGCGTAATGCTGATGTCCCTAATTCTGTTTATCAGCTCGCAACTTCAGGCCTTGAAAAATCCACTACAACAAAGATGACCACTGACTTTTCGCTTGGTCAGGATCTTGACATGCTAACAAAAGGTCTGTCGGCCAAAGTCAATGTCTCTTTTGACTATACCTTTCAGGAAGTTAATCGAGGGCTCAACGACTTGTATCACAATTCACAGAGGTATTGGGTCAATCCGACAACTGGAGCCATAGCATTAGAAAAAGCTGATCCAAATACAGGTCTTGATGCTGTAATCAATCCCATACTATGGCAAACCCAAAGTGGTTATGTAGACATTGGAAACACTTCACCTTATCGAAAATTATACTATTCCGCGCAAGTCAATTACGACCGTGATTTTGGCAAACATAGTGTAACAGCACTTGGTTTATTTAGCCGTCAAAAAGAAACTTGGGGAAGCGACTTTGCCCATTATCGTGAAGATTGGGTTTTTCGTCTTACCTACAACTATGCATTGCGCTATTTTTTTGAAGCAAATGGAGCCTATAATGGTTCTGAAAAGTTTGGCCCTAACAATCGCTTTGCTTTCTTCCCATCGCTTTCTGCTGGTTGGATGATAAGTGAGGAGCCTTTTATGAAAGTTTTACGTGAGAAGAAAATTGTCGATATGCTGAAGTTCCGCTTTTCATGGGGACGAGTTGGAGATGATAACGTAGGCGAACGCTGGTTATATCAGGATCAGTTGTCCTATGGAGGTAATATCGCAATGGGTTCTGTGAGCCCAGCAAACACTCCTTATACATTCTATAGAATTTCCAAATTGGGCAACTCAAATATCTCTTGGGAGACTGTAGAAAAAAGGAATTTTGGTATAGATTATGCATTTCTTGACGGATTAATTGCAGGATCTGTTGATATATTCAATGATAGTCGTACAGATATTCTAATGAGCGGTTCAAGTCGTGCAATTCCATCTTATTTCGGCCTGAATGCACCTTGGGCTAACCTTGGCAAGGTGAATAGCAAGGGCTATGAATTGGAATTACGTCTCAATCATACTTTCAATAATAGTATTCATACATGGTTAAATACCAGTATGACACATGCAACAAACATAGTGAAGTTTCGTGATGACCCTGTGTTGAAGCCAGATTACCAGAAAAATGCTGGACATTCGCTTGGACAGACGCAATCATATATAGATCATGGCAACCTTAGTTCATGGGATGATGTGATTGGCAGTACCGTCTGGACAACAGGTAATGAGGCAAAATTGCCTGGTGATTATGATATAGTTGATTTTAATGGTGATGGCGTTGTCAATGTTAATGATATGGCCCCTTACCAATACTCGTCCATGCCACAAAACACTTACAATGCTTCGCTTGGTGTAGATTGGAAAGGTTGGAGCATTTTCGCACAGTTCTATGGAGTAAGTAATATTACTCGCGGAGTGCAGTTTAACACATTCCGTTCAACAGCACACGTTGCCTACGATGAAGGAGAATATTGGTCTCCTACAAATAATGCAACTCTTGCTCTGCCTCGTTGGGGAACAACAATAGATGCATCCGCTCAAGGCACACGTTACCTTTTCGATGGGTCATACATCAGATTAAAGAATGTTGAAATAGCCTATACCATTAAGGGAGCGTGGTTGAAAAAAATGGGCATAAGTACATGCCGTATTTATGTCAACGGTAACAACCTCTACATGTGGACCAAGATGCCCGACGACCGTGAGATAGGCAGTTCTTCAGACGGTGTTTACCCCACTATGCGACGTTTTAACCTTGGCTTTGATATCACCTTATAAAAGAATATGAAAATGAATATACATTTTAATCGTTTGTTTCTTGGACTGGCCGTAGCCGCTACGTTCATGTCTGGAACTTCATGCACAAACTATTTGGACAAAGCGCCTAATAGTGACATAGAAGAAACGACACCATATAAGAACTTCAGAAATTTTCAGGGTTTCGTAGAAGAACTCTATAACTGTATTCCTGTGATTTCAAATTCTGATTATCACACAAGTTTCAATCTCGGTGAGGATGTTTACTGGGAGCCACAAGAGCTACGAGTATTGTCTCGGAGTATTGACTATGGTGATTTTTGGGGCTATACAACTTCTTATTATGGGTACCCGTCAACTATACGAGGGGGAGATCCCAGTGCAACAACCCGTGGAAACAAAGGTAATTTATGGAAGTTGTGTTGGTATGGTATTAACAAGGCAAATATTGGTATATCCAAGCTTGATCAGTTAGTGGATGCCACTCCCGAAGAGCAACGTCTTGTTGAAGGTCAGCTTTATTTCTTTCGTGGTCTTTTTCATTTCATGTTGATGGAATGGTGGGGAGGAATGCCTTATCTTGATAAGCCTTTGGCATCAGGTGAGACTCCTACCAATCCTCGTGAAACATGGCAGGCTTGTGCTGATAAATGTGCAGCTGATTTCGACCGTGCTGCTGAACTTTTGCCTATAGACTGGGATCAGACAACAGCAGGGAGGACTACACTTGGCAATAACAACATGCGTGCTAATAAGATTATGGCCCTAGCTTATAAGGGGAAGACGTTGTTATGGGCTGGCAGTCCACTGATGAATTGGGATTCCCATAACCGTGATAACAGTTATCGTAAATATGACGAAACCTATTGTAAGCGTGCTGCCGATGCTCTGGGCGAGGCATTGAAGTTAACTGAAAAAACAGGTAGATACGAACTTGCTCCTTTTGAGAATTTCAACGATATCTTTTTGCTTCATAATTCTTCAGGAAAGATTCCTGGACTAAAAGAAGCTATTCTACAGGAAAATCTTGCCGAATACAACGGCCGTTGGGCATGGAACATGAATACCGACTTCCGTTCACAACGAATGATACCGTCAGGCATAAAGTGTTGGCCTACTGCTAACTATTCTTCTTATTTTGGTATGGCTAATGGATATCCCATTAGTGATATGTCGAAATCGGACACAGAGTCTGGCTACGACGCAACTCATCCATGGAAGGGAAGAGACCCTCGTTTTTATAAGACCTATGTCATTGATGGTGAGTTTTGTGGAACATCAGGTATTGGTGAAACTGCCATGCTTTATACGGGTGGTGCTGACCGCGAAAAAGCTAACCCACAGAAAGGATGTTACACAGGTTTGATGAATGCAAAACTCTGCTTGAAATCTGTTAACAACGCAAATGTGCGTGATACCTATTTTTTTGTACTAAGCTTGATGCGTTTGGCAGATGTTTATTTAATGTATTCCGAAGCTACAGCCGTGGGATATGGTGTAAAGACTGGTACATCTCAATTCAATATGACAGCCGAACAAGCTATTAATAAAATTCGTGAGCGTGCAGGAGTAGCAAATGTTTTGGACAAATACACCAATGATACTCAGAGTTTCCTCGGGGAAGTAAGGCGTGAACGTGCGGTAGAGTTGGCCTTCGAGGGATTCCGCTTTACTGACCTTCGTCGATGGATGTTGTTGACTCAGCGTCCTTATACTTTGAAAACAGCTTTTCAGTTTGACCGTGATGTGTTCGATAAAGACAATCCTACACAGAGCTCAGTCAAAAATTTACGAGAGCAAGTGCTTGTAGAACGTGATTATACGGATCGCCATTATTGGCTCCCTCTACCAAACAAAAACGACACCTATCTCTATGAGGGCTTTAAGCAGAACCCAGGATGGTAATCAAACAATTTAATATCATAGATTATTATGAATAAGAAACATATATGTTTTGGCTGTACGACTTTGGCGCTGTATCTATTCGGCTGCATCAATGCATTGGCGCAGACAGAAACAATGGATAGCCTAATCAACGTGTCCTTCGGCCAGCAGGCAAAGGAAGATGTTGTCCATGCCATCTCACAGGTTAATGTGGCTGAATTAACGAAGAAGTCTGTCAATAATACAAGTAGTTTAGATGGAATAGCAAGCTACGTAGGAGGCTACAATGGTAATATTTGGGGTCAGGAAGCATTGATTCTTGTAGACGGAGTTGCCCGAGATGCAAGTCTTGTTACTCCTTCCGAGGTCGAGAGCATAACCATATTGAAAGACGCTGCTGCAGTCGCATTGTATGGCAGTCGTGCAGCAAAGGGTGTGGTATTGATTACCACAAAACGGGGCAAAGAAGGCCCGATGAAAATCGACTTCCGTGCTAACGTAGGAGTCAATATCCCTAAATCATATCCTAAATATCTTGATTCCGATTGTTATATGATGCTTTATAATGAGGCATGTCGTAACGATGGAAAGGCAGAACAATATGATGCAGCGACCATTTATAATACGCATGAAGGGAAGAATCCTTACCGTTATCCCAATATGGACTTTTTCTCTAATGACTATTTAAGGGAGTTCTATACCAACACTGACTTTACTGGGGAGGTATATGGCGGAAATAAAATGACCCAGTATTATCTCAATCTTGGCATCGATTATAATAATAGCATAATAAAGTATGGTGAGGCTAATAAAGCACATGACCTCAACTTTAATGTTCGAGGTAATGTGGATATGACACTCACTTCATGGTTAAAGGCGACTACTAACGCAGGATTTATCTATAACGATAATTATTCTGGGCGTGGTGATTTCTGGGGTCAGGCTACTTCTTTGCGACCGAATTGGATATCCCCTCTGCTTCCAGTGTATATGATGGATCCAAACAATGCCACTATACAAGATTATATTTCGACTAGCAATCATCTTATTGATGGCAAATATTTGCTTGGGGGGACAACTTCTAATCAGACGAACGCCTTCTCGGAGTTACTTGCGGCAGGGTACACACGACAACATTATCGCAAGTTCCTTTTTGATGTTGCTGTTACAGCCGATCTTAATAGTGTTCTTCAAGGTCTATCATTTAAAACTGCTTTCAGCGTTGACTACAGTACACACTACTCTGAGGCTTATGCGCAGTCCTATGCAGTTTACCAGCCTACATGGAGTAATGTCAATGGCGAAGACATGATTATAGGACTGAAAAAAATAAATGAAGACAAGTCATCCACAAACGAGTATGTAGGTGAGACCCAATATGATCAGACGATAACTTTCAGTTCACAGTTTGATTATATGCATACGTTTGCCGAAAAGCACAATGTTTCTGCGACACTAGTTGGCTGGGGGTATCAACAACAGCACTCTGCGGACGAGAATCACAGTAGCAGTGATTACCATCGTACGAGTAATGTAGACCTCGGTCTGCGTGCAGCCTATAATTATGCGCACAGATATTATTTTGACTTTAGTGGAGCATATGTACATTCTGCAAAATTGCCCGCTGGAAATCGTGATGCTTTGTCACCATCCTTCACACTTGGCTGGCGGGTTAGTGACGAGAGCTTTATGAAAGACTTAAACTTCATAGACAACATTATGCTCACTGCATCCTTTGCTAATCTACACCAAGATATCGATATTTCCGACTACTATTTGTATCAGGGATACTATCAGTTCAGTCCAAGTTCCGGTTGGTATCAGTGGGCAGATGGTACTGTAGGTGGTCCAACGTCAACATCACAGCGTGGAAGTAATTCGGAATTAGGTTTCATTACCCGCAAGGAGTTCCGTATAGGTTTTGATGCATTGTTGTTTAACAGAATGCTTAGTGTTAATGCAAATTACTTTTCCAACACTACCAATGGACTTCTTACACAAGGGGCAACCACTCTTTATCCTTCGTTCTTCAATGCTAATGGAAACTTTTTGCCTTGGTCAAATTACAATGAGGACAAACGCAGTGGTTTGGACTTTAATCTCAATGCAAACAAACAATTTGGAGAATTCGATTTTTCACTGGGATTCAATGGTATGGTATTCACTTCAGAGGCAAAGAAACGAGACGAAGTGGCCAATGAGAAATACCTTCTTACAGCTGGTCACGCTCTTGATGCTTCATGGGCATATGAGTGTGAAGGATTCTTTGCCGACCAGGCAGATATTGACAGCCATGCTAAGCAAACGTTCGGCGGAACACTTCGACCTGGTGATTTGAAATACAAAGATATCAATGGAGATGATGTTATTAATTCTGATGACCGAGTTGATATTGGCAAAATGGGATGGTCAGCAGCACCATTCACCTACGGTGTAAATTTATCAGCAAAATACAAAAGCTGGACACTTTATGCTAGGGGGATTGGTCAGACAGGAGCCTATGGTTTCAAAAACAATTCTTATTACTGGAATCGTGGCACAAGCAAATTTTCTGAGATTGTATTGCAACGTTGGACTGCTGAGACGGCGTCGATTGCAACCTATCCACGCCTCACTACCGAAAATGGTGACAACAACTATCAGAACTCCACTTTCTGGCTTTATAATACAGATAACTTCCGTCTAAGCAATATTCAACTTACTTATAATTTTCCAGAAAACTCTTTTGGCAAAACCTTTGTCAAGGGATTAATGCTTTATGTTGGCGGAACAAACTTGCTCACCATCTCAGGAGAGCGAGAGTATTTGGAAATGAATATTGGTGCTCCACAATATCGAACATTCTATATAGGATTAAAGGCAAACTTTTGATCAAACGTTATTATAGAAATTATTTATGAAAAGGATTTTATTATCTATATTACTGGCTGCAGGGGTGTTTACTCTAACCAGTTGTGACGATCTCTTTGTACCGGCCATAGAGAATTTTAAGGATGTCAGCCAAATGGAGGGAGAGTCTGATTTTGCTCAGGGATTCCTAACAAAAGCTTACGGTAGTCTTGCTGGATATTATAATAATAGTGAGTATGCCACAGATGATGCAGTGGTTAACGCTGCTAGTGACGCATTCCGCACAATGGCTACTGGCGGATGGACATCACGCCAGTATACTGCAATTAACGAATGGAGCAGATCCTATAGTGGAATACAATACCTCAATCAGTTCCTGGCAAAGGTAGACAATGTGAATTGGGCCAGCGATGCGGCTCGAGGTAAACTGCTAGCCATGCGCATGAAGGGAGAAGCATATGGTTTACGTGCCATTCTGCATTATCAAATATTGCGTGCTCATGCAGGATATAGTGAAGATGGGGCATTACTTGGAGTACCATATCTTACAGAATATCTTTCAGCCAATGATGATCTTAATCTAACTCGACTCCCATTTAAGGATTGTGTAGAGATGATCAAAAAGGATTTGGATGCTGCTGCAGAACTTCTTCCACTGGATTATGAAGATGTTTCGACTGTTCCCACAAAATATCAGAGCATCTCCCAAGATGCAAGTGTCTACAATCGTGCCATGGGAAAGAGCTTCCGACTTCTTGTAAGTGGGCGCATTGTTTCTGCTTATAAGTCACGCTTGTCTTTGCTTGCTGCAAGTCCAGCTTTCAGTGAGGCAAGTGCGGCTTCATGGGAGGATGCAGCCAAAGATGCTGCGAAAGTCATCAACGATAATGGTGGGCTAAATGGACTATCTTCAGATGGTGTTGAATATTATGCAGCAACTATTTCTGACAATTTGAAGGAGGGTATAAATCCAAAAGAAATTCTATGGCGTGAAAACGTAGTAACAGATAATGCACAGGAATCCACCAACTTCCCCCCATCACTTAATGGGAATGGACGTATGAACCCATCCCAGAATCTGGTTGACGCCTTCCCTATGGCAAACGGATATCCAATAACCGATGCAACCAATAGTCAGTATGATACTTCAAATCCTTATGCTAACCGCGATCCACGCCTTGCAAAATATATTATTTATAATGGAAGCAAAGAAGGGGTTGATAATTCTGTAGTCAACATCATTTCTGGTACAACAGACGGTGTAGACAATGTAGAGGAGCGCTCTACTCGTACTGGATACTATATGAAGAAACGTTTGCGTATGGATGTGAACTGTACTTCTGGATCTGCAACGACAAAAACTCATTATACCCCACGCATTCGTTATACTGAGCTTTACCTTAATTATGCGGAGGCAGCCAATGAAGCCTGGGGCCCAAATGGCGATGGTGGCAATGGATATTCAGCATATGATGTTATCAAGGCCATTCGTAAACGTGCTGGAGTTGGTGGCACAAATGATCCTTATTTAGAAGATTGTGCTGCAAGCAAAGAAAAGATGAGAGATTTGATTCATAATGAGAGGAGATTGGAATTATGCTTCGAGAATTTCAGATTCTGGGACTTACGTCGTTGGAAAGCTAATCTTAACGAAACAGTGCAGGGAATCAATTGGAAGACTGATGGTACCTATGAAATAACTAATGTGGAAACTAGAGAGTATGATGACTACATGTTGTATGCCCCTATTCCGAATTCGGAAATCTTGAAATACAGCAATCTCAAACAGAATAAGGGTTGGAAATAAACATTAAAAGACAATCAGAATAATTATGAAAAAGAATCTATTATATATAAGTTTGGCCTCCTTGATTTTCACCTTCACTTCATGTGAAAGCGGAATAAATGAATTTCCCAACTTTGACTATAGCACAGTAAAGTTTGCTAATCAATATCCCGTTCGTACACTGGAGTTAGGGGTTGATGAAAATGTTGATCTAACAATGGACAATCAACACACAATCAGTATCAAGGCCGTGTGGGGGGGAGGATATACGAACCCAAATGATGTCCTGATCGATTATGTGGTGGACCCTTCGCTTTGCACAAATCTTTACTTTGCAAAGAGTGGGGTGGCAGGTAATGCGATTGAAATAATGCCCGAGACTTACTACGAGTTGAAGGACACAAGGATTAGAATTCCAGCTGGACAGATAATGGGTGGAGTAGACGTCGTATTGAAAGATGCATTCTTTGCCGATCCAAAAAGTGTCAATACAAGTTATGTCATTCCATTACGAATGACACAGGTAACTGGTGCTGATTCTATTCTTTTGGGAACTTCTGTGGTAAACAGTCCATCATGGACGACAGCCTCAGATTGGTCAACACAACCCAAGAATTATGTGCTCTATGCATTAAAGTTTGTAAATCCATGGCATGGTCAGTATTTGCGGCGCGGTGTTGACACTTTTGCCAATAATGGCACTTCTACACCACGCCATCAGCAATACGTTGAAAATGATGAGGTCGTAAACCTTAACACAGTTGCTTACATGGATAACGACCTTCCTCTTACAGTAAAAGATGCGTTAGGTAATAATGTCACTTATACTATAAAAATAACATTCAGTCAAGATGGAACTTGTGTACTCTCAAGTAATAATGCAGACGTGGAGATCAGTGGAACAGGAAAGTTTGTTAGTAAGGGTGAGAAGAATAGTCTTGGTGGTAAAGACAGGGATGCGCTTTATCTAGACTATAATGTGAACTTGAAAAATCAAGGAATGAACTTTGCTACAAAAGATACGCTTGTGCTCCGTACACGTAATGTTGTAGGTGCAGAATATTATTCTGTTATCAAGCAGTGAAACTTTAAATAATTAGGAAAATGAAAAGGATTTACGGTAAGATAATAATGATGGTCTTTGCTACATTGATGCTATTTTCTTGCACCGACAGCTTCGACTGTATTTTAGATAATCTTCAGAAACCTGACGAAGTAGCAGTCAATGAAGAATTGAACAAGTATGGTTTGTTGAAATCGTATATTGATGCCAATACGCCATCATTCTTGTTGGGAGCAAAGGTAACTGCAACAGACTTTAATCAAAAGGATATTGTTTATAGCACTATTGTGAGTAATTTCACAGCAGTTGACATCAATGGTTCTTTCACACCTCTCAATACCTTGTCATCTGACAATTATGACTTTAGTGCTTTGCAGACGCTTACTTTCACAGCCGCAAACGCCCCAGATGGTATCAAGGTTTTAGGTGGGGATTTATGCTCTGATCAAGGACAGCGTGCCGAATATCTTAATAACCTTTTGAAACCAATATTTGTCCCGTTTGTGCCAGAGAAGGGTAGAACTAAACTGTTGGATTTCGAAAATGATGCTATTGGTACAGAATATGCCATGTCAGGAAATGCCAAAGCTGTTGTAGAAAGTGATCCTACTGGTGAAAGTGGCCATGTGTTGCATGTCGGTTCTGATGCACAAAAGGCTTCCTATTCTTGGCCAATCTTCCATATCAAGCTACCTGAAGGACGAAAACTAGGCGATTATACAAAAATGTATGTCGACCTTCGTTTCAATAATAGCGATGGCATATATGGTAATGGTTTGCACATCTTTATCAATGGTGTCGATTATACTCTTGGTGGAAATGGTGCCGACTTCTGCGGAAGTGGAAATACATGGAAACGTGAAGGTGTAATAAAGCTTAATGATCCTACAAAGTTCGGTTGTGACTTGAGCGCTCATAAGGATTTAACTGAGTTCGATCTCCAGTTTGGGGCAGGATCTGGTTCTGCACAATATTTCTTAGACAACATTACCATGGATTTTGAAGTAGCTGGTGGAGGATACACCGATATAGCAAACTTCGAGAAGGATGCTGTAGGAACTAGCTATACGATGTCAAATGGATCAACGGCTGTGGTAGAGGCTGATCCCACGGGAGAGGTTGGTGGAAAAGTGTTACATGTGGGAACAAGTACTCAGAAAGCAGCTTATTCTTATCCTGTCTTCCATGTTGTTTTACCAACTGGAATGACACTTGGCGACTATCAGTCCATGTATGTTGATATGCGTTTTGTCAATAGTGATGGTATATACGGCTCTGGTTTACATCTGTTCATCAATGGTGTTGACTATACCTTAGGTGGTAATGGTGCCGACTTCTGTAGAGCAGGAAATAAATGGAAAATAGATGGTCTGATTAAATTGAATGATGCCACAAAATTCGGTTGTGTTTTATCAGATCAACACAAAGCCTTGCATGAATTTGATCTTCAGTTTGGAGCTGGCTCTGGTGCAGCACAGTATTATCTTGACAATCTACGTTTTTATTGGAAGTCGGCAGACAAGTATGTAGAAAAGACCCCAGAACAGAAGAAGTCGATTCTGGAAGGTGAAATGAAAAATTGGATCTGTGGCATGGTACATGCAGGAATGCATGAAGACCCAACCAAGAGCATTAAGGTTTGGAACATTGTAAGCGAGCCTCTCAGTAAAGTTGAAGATGCAAATACTTTCCATTGGGGAAACTACATTGACAAAGCAGATTATGTCCGTGATGCCGTGAAGATGGCACGAGATACAGCCAATACAGACCTTCAACTCTATGTGAGCAATACATTTGACCAGAATGACGATATGACTATGAAGGTAGACAGCTTGGTAACACTGGTAAAGTCATGGGAGACTGATGGCGTGACGATGATAGATGGTTATAATGTATTATTGAATGCGACTTGTTATGGTGATGATGCGTTGATGCAGAATAACAAGAATGCCATCAATGCACTTTTTCAAGAATTTGCGAAATCTGGGAAAATGGTTCGTATCTCTAATCTTAATGTGAAGTTTAAAGATGGTGATGGAAATCTGATAAGACCATCCAATCTCACAGTAGCACAATGGAAAGCTGCTGCCGATTATATGGCATATATCATTCAAATGTATCGCTCGACTATTCCTGCTGCTAAGCAAGCTGGAATCTCTCTCTCGGGCATTACGAGCGGCAACAATTACGATGTCTTCCCTTGGACATCTGTATATAACCGCACGTATATGTATGAGGGTATTGTGAATGGGCTAAGTAATTGATTCCATGTTCTAAAATAAGTTGATAAAAAATCTGAGACTTTCTATCTACGAATATATATAATGCTCACTGATAGATAAATTGTTGTTCCAGAGTACCTAGGTCAAATCATTAGTAAATATTTTTGATTTTTGACATCACAGTATAGTTTAACCCATGTTACAGTTAGTCCATTACTACTGTAATATGGGTTAATCGATTTCCGCAATCTGTCAATATATTTATGATTTTGTTTACAAAGTGGAAAAATCAACGTCTCTTAGAATTGAGTATTATGAAAATAAAGAGAAGTCGGGCGAAATAGCTGCTAAAAACAAGCTTTTTCATAAGCCGTTAGTTATCAACGGCTTAAAAGCTTTTTCTCATATTTCATCTGTTTAGTCCTAACTTCTGTACTGATTTTTTGTCCTTGGGAATTACCATTACTGCTTATTGGCAACGCGATACCTATGTAAGGGCAATGCAATATCAACGTAAAGGCAATGCGTTTAAGCATTAATCGCATTGCCTTTAGGCACTAATCACAAAAGATTTTTCAATTTTCGCGACCCTTATATAGGTCTATGCGGATAATATACCAGCATTCTTCAATTTTTAGAGCTATATTCTTGTTTGTTTTTTAAAATCAGATTGTCAGTGTTTCCGCATGATTTCTCTCTTTCTGTCATGTAACTCAAACTATTCCTTTTAATCATCAGTAACATACAAATTGTAACATCTAGGTAAGTCTATGAAACTTGATACAAAGAGGTTGAAAGTAAAATGCTTTATCTTTGCAATTGATATTATTTGAGAATAATACAACCTAATATCGGAAACTAAGTATGAACGGACATTACGTTATATCATGCCGACAGTTGTGCGTATTTACATAGTGCTTTTCAGATAGTAAAACGGTGACGAACTCACCCAAACAACGCCTAGGTTTTTATTTCAACATATTTGACTAAACAATGAATTTTTTATCAAGATTTTTTTCTCTTATTATTTTAGGGTGCTGTCTGCCAATGACTCCTTGGAGTGACAGCAGGATAATGGGGCAACAAAAAGTAAATGCAACGCCATCTCACAATCAGTTTGCTAATCCTATGCTATGGGCAGACGTACCTGATCCAGATGTTATTCGTGTTGGAGACTGGTTTTATATGGTAAGCACTACGATGCATCTCATGCCCGGTGCACCCATCATGAGGTCGCGAGATTTAGTAAACTGGGAGATCGTGAATTACATCTTCGATAAGCTTACCGACTCTCCAAAATATGACATGAAGGGCGGCACCGTCTATGGTCGAGGACAATGGGCTACGTCTTTGAAATATTATAAGGGACATTTCTATGCACTCTTTGCGCCTAATGATGAGCCGGGAGGAAATACATATATCTGCAAAGCTGACACTCCTCTGGGACGTTGGACCGTCTTGTCACGCATGAAACACTTTCACGATGCCTCACTATTTTTTAATGATGATGATCGTGTCTATGTGATTTATGGTACAGGTCAGATTTGTGAACTAAAGACTGATCTCAGTGGAGTAAAGGAGGGTTCGGAATCTTATCTATTCAAGCGAGAGACGGATGAGACGGGATTGTTGGAAGGCAGTCGCATGCTGAAGCATAATGGCAAGTATCACCTTTTGATGATTTCATGGCCACATGGTAAACCACGTCGTCAAGTGTGTTATAGGGCAGATGACATTCGTGGTCCTTTCGAGAAGAAAACTATACTTCAGTCTGAGTTTGGAGGGTTCTCGTACGTGGGTCAGGGAACAATAGTTGATGCACCTGATGGTCAGTGGTATGGCGTTATTTTCCAAGACCGAGGTGGAGTAGGGCGTATCCTTACTCTCATGCCCTGTACTTGGAAAGATGGTTGGCCAATACTTGGCGACAGCTTAGGCCATGTGCCCATTGCCATGAGCTATCCTGTGATGGGTGGCCCAGAGCACCATATCGTGCAGAGCGATGATTTTAACAAGAGAAAACTTAATCTTGTATGGCAATGGAACCACAATCCCATTGATGCCGCATGGTCACTATCAGATCGTCCAGGATATTTGCGGCTTAAGACCAGCAATGTAGTAGAAAGCATCTTTGCTGCGCCCAATACTATCTCTCAGCGTATGGAGGGCCCACAATGTACAGTCACTGTTACCCTCGACATCTCCCATCTACATGATGGAGACCACGCTGGATTGTCAGCTTTTAACGGTGATTCGGGATTGCTCTCCATTGTGCGAGAAGGAAAAAAGACTCAGCTTGTCATGTCCGAGGCATCTGTCTTGCTCTCAGACAAGGATAAGACCATTACGGATGTGAAGTCTACCAACATCGAAAGTGTCCCCCTAAAGCAGGGTCGTGTGTACCTTCGTATGGATGCAGACTTCCTGCCAGGCCGTGACATCGCGTTGTTCTCCTATTCTCTCGACAACCGCAATTGGAAGAAGATAGGACGCGACTTCAAGATGAAATTTGACTATCGACGAATGTTCATGGGCACTCGCGCAGCTATCTTCTGTTATGCCACAAAGAAGTCTGGAGGTTATCTTGACGTCGATAAATTTGAATATCAAAAACATGAGTCACAATAAAACTTTATATTGAAAAATACTACTGGATTTATCTGTTGTTCAGGCGTCAAAGTTGCTTTCATGCCTCAGAGGCTAGTGATAGCTACCAATTTTCTTCTTTCAAGAAACTAGAAATGATAATGACCGTGTAACAATAACAAAAGACGATGAAACATCTGAATAATAATGCCAACATTAATTTAGCTATCTTTGCAATTGTCAGGCGTTTTCCTGCAAAACATAGACAAAACCAGTGAGACATTGCCAACACAAGTATATCTTAAACTTTCACAACATGCAACCTAAAAAATCTTTTCTGCTAACAGTATTCATGCTGATGCTTTCGTATATCACGATGTCGGCTCAGTCAAGGCGGCCGATTGACAACCAGCACCCCCTTTGGTTGGTCCACGTCGATGTGTGGAATAAGGCTGATCCACAAAAAATCATTGACCTGATTCCCGAAGATATCAAGCCTTATGTATGTCTCAACCTTTCACTCTCTTGCCAGTACGACACCGCAAAGAATGTTTACAAGATGCCACAAAATGCCGTGTACACTTATAAGTCGTGGGCTTCGGTGTGCCAGGCTAACAAGATGTGGTTCACCTGTCAGCCGGCAAGCGGTGGTCATACGCACATACAGGACGACGATCTGGTGACCTTCGAATATTTCTATAAGCATTATCCCAACTTCCTTGGGTGGAACTATGCCGAACAGTTTTGGGGCTTTGACGAACCTAACGATGAAAGTTCAAGCACACAAAACAGTCGTATAGCCTTGTTCGCCAAGCTTATCCCGATGGCTCACCAGTACGGAGGTTTTCTAACCATCAGCTTTTGTGGGAATATCTGGTCCCATGGTCTCAGCCCCAATGGCATGGTAAAGCGCAACGCAGACCTTCTTGCCGCTTGTCAAGCCTATCCGGAAGCTATACTTTGGCTATACAAATATACCACCTCTTCATGCTTTTATAACAACGAGAGTGTGACCATCTCCCCCTTTATCTCCGGTCTCGCTAAAAACTATGGAGTGCGTTATGACAATTGCGGTTGGAACGGTGCCAAAGACGTTCTTCTTGGAAATAACAATGGCGCCAAATATCCCGAGGCGGCCGGCATTGGCACTATCATGGAGCAGACAGCAATGAATGGTGGTGCGGTTTGGGACGGACCTGAGCTAATCTGGACGGAGGACTTCAAAAATCTTAATAATACAGTTGTCGATACTTACACCCGACGAAATTGGGGCACGTTCCCAGGCTTCCGAGATGTCTGGATAGACATGTTCAGGAAGATCATCGATGGAACTATCTATATTCCCTCTCGCGCCGAGGTCGTGGGAAAGACCAAGGCTGTTATAGTGAATGATATTGCCTCCGGAAGCGATGAGGAGAAATATGCTTCATGGGGTGATCTATACAACGGACTTTACAAAGTCGATGATCCCTTCAACAAGGATAATGGACAGATGATGAATAATTTGACCTACTTTAAACGGTCGGGCCGTTATGGTACGATACCAGTCGTAACAGGACTCTACGATGCAGAGGCAGAAGCAATTTCCACCATCATCAATAAATCAAGCTATTCATCGCGCTGGGCCACCGAAGCAGATAAAGTAGCGGAGTTCAACAAGCTTTATCCAGAGGTGAGCACAGGCGACCTCTATGTGCAACGGTTCAAGAATCAACTCGTAACTTATACCCCGTATACCTATCTAAATAAGAAGACATCTGCATCTGCCATCATTCCTCTACAATATAATAGTTGTGGTAATCTTCAGCTTACCTACGGAAAACTGAGTAGTGGCGTAATTCGTGAATATGCGGACCATATAGATTTCTACCTGAACAACTATCGCTCTGACACCCTCACTTTGGTTAAAGACCAGGTAGCCATCACTGGTTGTAGCAGCAAGCCCACCTACTCCTTAACACCGCGTCAGGAAACTACTAGTACGGCGAGTGAGATATGGGACGCGCAAAGTGGCACGTTTTCACTCGATGTTTTCCACAATGGTCCCATAGATCTCACGCTCAATTGTGTGGGTAATGCCACAAAAAACAATAGCGACGTCGTGACCACCGCTAAAACCAATATACAGACGCCCCAGCAACCTGGTGATTTTGATGGAAAAATCATTATAGAGACGGAGGATATGGATTATAAGTATGTGAAGAGATGTGTGCTCAATCCCTATGATGAGTATCCTAACGAGCGAGGTCATTCAGGCAATGGCTTCATGGATATGGGAACCAACATGAGTGGATCATTACGTCATACGGTAGATATTGCCAAGGCGGGAACCTTCCGTGTGGCATTGAGATATTTGTCTACAATGTCAGGCAACATTGAGTTGGACCTCAATGGACAGAAACAGCTCGTCGCCATTGAAAAAACGGAGACCAACCAATGGAAGAAGGCAATTGTTAAAGCTCAGTTGGTACAAGGCGAGAATAAGCTCAATGTCAACAATATTCAGGGTCTTGATTGTTATCTCGATCAGGTGGTATACACGCCAGAAGAGATGCCAGACGAGAAGTTTTTGGTCACCATTCAGTCGGTAGAACACGGCTCAGTGATTCCCAACTTGGGCGAGGCTCAGGAGGGAGAAAAGATTTTTCTCACGGTAACACCTGACAAGGATTATGCCCTTGCAGGTTGGGAGATCGTTCATGGGAACTTGACAATTGCCGAAGACAATAGCTTCGTCATGCCAGAGGACAATGTAACGCTTCGCCCCATCTACATCAACACCGCACAAATCTACAACCTCGACTTCAGCACAACAGGTAATGGCACCCTACCTCCGGGATGGCAGACTTTGCAGGAGGATAATCAGGTGCACGCCTATCCAAATACTTATTCTAGTGGACCCCGTACATTCTCTGGCTTTACAGGTTATCAAGGCAAGGCTCTCTATTGGAGAAATGGCAATGCCGAGTATGGAAAAAATGCCAATTATAGCCTGACTTTGGAACCTGGAAAATATATCCTCACCTACGCTATGGCGGCCTGGAAGAATGCTCCGACATATAAAGCGGCCATCACGACGCTTGACGGTTCAGCCATTGCGACGTCAAACCAGCTTACTGCTACTCCCAATGCTAGTGGAAGCACTTCGGCGAACCTGAGTACAGCTGCGGAGAATACGCTTGGTTTCAATATAACTACAAAGGATAATTACGTTATCAATTTCTCTGCTGACGCAGGCTATAACGAATATTTGCTATTGGAATGCAGCATCAAGAAAGATGATACGGATAGAATAATCGGCATTCTCACACAACAACCACAACAATCGACAGTCATTGGTATATACAATGCATCAGGAGTGCGTCTTTCTCATCTACAACAAGGACTAAACATTGTTAGATATGCAAATGGCAGTACACGAAAAATCATCATGAATCTATGACTTTTATATCTCAAGTTAAGAGACAAAGCTATGCCATTGTCGACGATCACTACTCCGAACAATCTGTGTATATGATCAAGTCAACCCTTAACTCAAATATAGAATGATGAAAATCTATATCAATATGATTTGAGAATGAATAGCATCTCAACGAAACGAGGGACGTAATGTACTCAACTGTTATCTAATAAGAACCAGCAATCCATAATTCGAACATGAAGTTAATATTTAGAATAACATGTATTGGACTATTGTTTTTTTCATCCGCATGGACATCAACAGGTGCCTTTGCAGCTGATAGATTTATCGACTTTGGTCAAGGTGATATCCATCTTAATGATGGAAACAAGGTGAATATATTTGTTGCTGAAGGTACTCCTCGAGGTGTTTTGAATGCCGCTAACAATCTTTGTGAAGACATTAAGAAGGTATGTGGTGCACACACCTCTATTGTTACAACGCAAGAGGATGCCAATATTGTGGTTCAAACCGTATCTGATGGTCGATGGGAGGCCTACGACCTAGAAGTAGCAAATGGTAAAATTATCATTACCGGATCTGATCGTCGAGGAGCTATATATGGCTTGTATGAGATAAGCAGGCAGATAGGTGTGTCACCCTGGTATTGGTGGGCGGATGCTCCTATAGCGCACCATAGAGATGTTTATGTAAGAAATGGGCACTATACAGATGGAGAACCAAAGGTGAAGTATCGTGGGATATTCATCAATGATGAAAGTCCTTCATTCACTGGTTGGGCGAAGAATAAGTTTGGGGGAGTAAATTCAAAGCTCTATTCTCACGTTTTCGAGCTTCTTTTGCGGCTAAAAGCAAACTTTCTTTGGCCTGCAATGTGGGACAACGCATTCAATGAAGACGACCCTAGAAGTCCAATGCTTGCAGACTCTATGGGTATTGTGATGGGAACAAGTCATCATGAGCCCATGATGCGCTCTCATAAAGAGTATACAAAACGTCGGGAACAGATAGGACCGTGGGACTATATCAATAATAGAGAAAATATAGATAATTTCTTTTTGAAAGGACTTGAACGTAACAAAGCCTACGATCAAGTAGTAACAATAGGTATGAGAGGTGATGGGGATACACCAATGGGTATGGGTAATGACGATGAAAACATAGCCACCTTGAAAGATGTGATCAGTAGCCAGCGTAACATTATTAGTAAGGTATATAACCTTGACCCATCTGATGTGCCTCAGCTTTGGGCTATTTTTACCGAAGCACAACGCTATTATGATAGAGGGTTAACAGTTCCCAATGACGTTATCAAGTTGTTCTGTGACAATAATTGGGGCTACATCCGCCGCACGGGTCCGGCACAGGAAATAAAATCACATAATCCTATGGGACTTTACTATCATATTGATATGAACGGTGGACCGTGGAATAACCGCTGGATAAACTGTGAACCTGTGCCAAAACTTCGTGAACAGCTCAATCTAGCCTTTCGCACGGGGCTTGATGATCTGTGGATTATCAATGTGGGCGATCTCAAACCTAAAGAGTTGGCGATTGACTTTATAATGCAGTATGCATGGAATCCGGATTTAATAGGCCCTGATGATGTAAAGAGCTATACTTTGAATTGGGCTAATAGTATCTTTGGGTCGAAACATGCTGAAGCTATTGCAAGTATTGTGTCGCGATATACTAAATATAATGGTATGCGCCACCCCGAGACTCAGGACTCAAAAATCTTCAGTGTAATGAATTATCAAGAGGCTGACAGAATGATAGCTAAGTGGGATGTGCTTGTTCATGATGCTGACTCAGTGAGGACATTGCTTCCTCGTGAGGCACAAGATGCCTATTATCAGCAGGTGTATTATCCTACTGTGGCTTCGGCGGGAGCTGCTGAAATCTACCTTTATGCAGGAAAGAATCAAGTGTATGCAGCTCAGGGTCGCCCTTCTGCTAATGTTTATGGCACTAAAGTTGCACAGCTGTATAAACGTGATAAGGAATTGCAGGAGTACTATAATACTAGCATGTCAAGTGGGAAATGGAATGGCATGATGCAAGATGGGCATTTTGGTTATACCAACTGGGCTATGCCAAGACGCGACTCGATTCCTGCCGTTTGTCAAGTAACCCCTCTTGGCAAGGCTGCCCTAGGGATTGTGTTGGAAGGGAATGATGACCTGCCTACATTTGACAATATGGACTGTCAAAGCTATTACATTGACTTATTCAATCGTGGAATAGGAAAACTTAGCTGTAAGGTCAAGTCTCGCAACAAGTGGATTGTTTTGAAGAAAGGAGAGGTCTCTGCTGCTAAATTTGGTTTAGAGCAGGATGAAGTAAGGCTAAATGTCAGCATTGATTGGACCAAATTATCTAATGGTAGTCATACGGGAGAAGTAATTATTAAGGCCAATGGAGAGAGGAAAATAGTGAAGGTAAGGGCTTTAAAGGGGAATCTACCCCAAACAAATCAACCATATTTTGGTAACATGACTGGTAGAGAGTACTCAATTCCAGCCACTGCATACATCAAAAACGAATCCTCGTCAGAAGTGCGATGGAGAGAGTTGCCCGATTTAGGACGTGACGATGGAGACATGGGCTTATGGCCAGTGACAGCCAGTTCTGCACATGACGAGCAAACACCATTTATGGATTATCAGGTTTATGTTGACAAGGCGGGCCAGATTCCAATGCTTATCGGAGTTATTCCCACACAAGATGTCAATCCTGAGCGTGGCTTACGCATTGCTATTGCTATAGACAACTCAGAACTAGTAGTGCTTGATGCTCGTCAGGGTATGCTCGATACATTCAATGAGTACACGTCCAGTAATCTGAAGAAATCCCCAGTGCTAGATGCTTTGCCGAAGGCTGACAAGAGCATGAAGCTGATAGTTGGAAATAATTTCTGTCGTAATGGTCTTTATGATGCCGTGCGTTGGCTTTCTGCTAAGCTATCGGTTAAATCTGTTGGTTTGCATCACTTGCGTGTATATATGGTAGACCCAGAGGTTGTATTGGAGCGTATTATAGTCAATCCAGATAATAAGCACCCTAGCTATATGGGAGCACCAGAAAGTATGAAAAATGCAACAGGTAATTATTAATTTGGAAGATAAAATCTTAGAAACGAAGTTTACCTTTTTGAGAACCCCATTACGCATGAGTAAGGGTCTTTTGTAGTGATAAATAAAAGATGCATTTACATGTTATATGTTGCAACTTACACCCTATTAGCACCTGATAAAACAAGAAACCCTGCAAGTTA
>Ga0070399_1000821_pt1 | contig 34239 bp, 44 predicted proteins | sample BioMet4_FD_61217 | JGI IMG/M metagenome (GOLD analysis project Ga0070399, IMG submission 61217) | Microbial communities from bioreactor (seeded with sewage sludge) at LBNL, California, USA - Biofuel metagenome 4 (version 1) | ecosystem: Engineered > Bioreactor > Anaerobic > Unclassified ... | reverse complement strand
ACATTCATGATTGATGATGCGGCGACGGAAACGGATCGTGTACTGCGTGCACAGTCCAATGCAAAGAAGCGTGACCAGGAAGCTGACATCGATTATATGCGCCAGCAGAAGCAGATGGAATTGGAATATGAGGAAAAGCGGAAGGAATTAGAGGAAGCGGAGACATTCAAGAAGAGCGGCTTCAGCAAATTTATCATAGTTTGCGCCGTCATTTGCGGAATGCTGGCGGTCAGCAACTATCGGGTCATGCCGAAGATCATCGCGCTTGCGCAGTTAGCCTTATTCGTGACGGCGTACTTGATGGGCAGGCAGGTCATAAAGACGAAGCAGAAAGAAACGTATATCATTGTGTTGGTGATTGGATTTGCGCTGTGTGTGCCGTTTATGCTGTTTAATGAATAACTGTATGGCGTATTTATTATAGTTTGGGATGAAATTTCAGTACGTCATTTCAATAGCTTAAGGCATAGGATCGCAATGGAATGTAAGGAGCTATACTATGAATCAGGATGCTGCATTCAAAGAATCAATAAAAAAAGCCCACACACAAGCGGTTTCTGAAATGAAGAAAAAGATGCCGGATGTGGATCTCTCGGATTTGCTTCGCCTGACTGTAGATGTTGTCATGAAGAAAAAAGAACCTGTGAAGGCGGCCAAAGAATTGGCGGAACAGTATCGGGTCCCTGCAGAAACATATCTGAAGACATTCATGAAAATTTCATCATTGGAAGGCGTTGATTATCTTTTAATGCAGACAAAATCTGCCGGTACCCAGAACCTTGCCGGCACGGATTTTTCGGAAAACATGCTGCGGGCATCCGGTAAAGCCGCATCGCTGGTACAGCAGTACTATAAAGGGGAAATAAATGGTCCTCATTTCATTGAAGGACTGTTCAACAGCGGATTGGGCGATGTCGGTAAACAGTATGCCGGTGCCATGGGAATTGATATAGTCGATCCGAAGGTTATCTATGATACCGTAGTTAATGCATCGACTCTGACGATGGCATTTGCCTGTGCTTCGGAAGCGTACAGAATCCTGGCTAAAGCGATGGACGATGCTTCTGTACAGCATGAAAAGACTTTAAAGATACAGGCTGAATGCGAAAAATCTGTTGCCATGATCCTTCAGTACCGCAAGGAAATGGAGGAAGTGGCATCGCGATATCTGGGCCGCCATATCGAGACTTTTGAAGCCGGATTCCAGGTCATGGACCAATCAGTCCTTGCCAATGATACGGACGGATATCTGAAAGGGAATGCGGCCATCCAGAGTGTGTTGGGACATGAAGTCCAGTTTGAAACAAAGGATGAATTTGATGATCTGATGTCTTCGGACATGCCACTGAAACTGTAGGGAGGAAAAAAAGATGGCCTTATTTGACAATTTGGCGAAGACTCTGGCGGATGCGGCCTCTAAAGCTGCAGAAGCAACGAAAAACATTGATGCAAAAGAGATCCAGAAGAATCTGACCAATGCGGTAAATGATACAGTTACCAAGGTAAAAGACACGGCAGACGCGATTGACCCGAAGGATATTCCCGGCAGTCTTTCCAAAATGGCATCCGATGCAGGTCAGGCAATCGTAAAGCACAATAATGACCGGAAAGAGTCCCAGGCATCAGCAAAGGAAGTCCTGCATTCAGCACAGGCGAAGCAGAACTATCTGACAGTCCACGATGCCATGAAAGTTATATACCTTCTGATGTTCAGCGACAGGGATTTTACAGAAGATGAAAAAGCGGTTTTCCTGTCCGCAGGCAGCGAGATTGATCCGAGTTTTTCATCCGATAAGGATGCATTGATTGCTGAATGCACGGCAGTCATTCAGGCAGCTGAGAATGGGAATTATGAGCAGAATATCCATGATACAGTTGCCAAGACTATCTGGAATTCCTCAAAAGAGAAAGATGCAGCGGTAAGCGGCCGGCTTTTAATATGGAATATGATTGCGGCAGCCTATGCGGATGGCAATTGTGCTGCGGATGAGCATGATCTCATTCGATTTGCGGGAAATGAACTGAAAGTGGAGACAGAAATCATACAGGAAATGGAATCGGCAATGAAGACCATGATTGCCGTATCCAAGGAAGAACAGTGGCTCAAGGAATCTGGAAGGACATACAATGAGGTACGGACACAGGTTGATGAGCTGGAGAACCGCAGGAATATCATTATGCAGGGCATTCAGGCCCTGCTGAAAGACTGAAAGGGGGAGCATATGCCATTACCATTATTGTTCATTGGAATTGCGGCGGTGACAGGCATTTACGGCGCCGGGAAGACAGTGCAGGCAGTCGGAACGAACGATACGGCAAATAAAATCAATACACTGGCAAATGATTCCGTGAAGAAATCCAAAGACAAACTTGAACTCCAGAGAAAGGAAGTATCTGATTCTCTGAACACCCTGGGACTGGAAAAGATATTTGTCCTGAACAACAGCGTCAAAGGATTCCTGAACACATTCGAAAAAATCAAGAACGTGGATTTCCGGAACACGGAAGGTCTCGAGGAACTCAAGAACCTTCATATCACGCAGGAAGATTTCAAGGAGCTGAAGCAGCTGGAACAGTTTGCGGCACAGGTCGTCGGTGGGACGGCCATGGGTGTTGCGAGCGGTGTGCTGACGGGACTGGCTGCCTGGGGCGGGGCGGCAACATTTGCAGCGGCATCTACCGGAACAGCCATCTCAACACTTAGCGGAGCTGCGGCATACAATGCAACACTTGCCTTCTTCGGGGGCGGAGCCTTATCAGCCGGCGGCTTGGGGATGGCCGGCGGGACAGTTGTACTTGGAGGATTGATTGCCGGGCCGGCACTGGCAGTCATGGGCCTCGTCGTAGGCGCGAAATCGGACGAGAAACTGGATAAGGCATTGGCGAACAAGGCACAGGCGGATGAAATAGCTGCGTCGCTGGATACGGCTTCAGTGCAGTGCTCGGTTATCCGTAGAAGATCTAATATGTTCTACAATCTGCTGGCCCATCTGGATACATATATGCTCCCGCTGGTCTGGAATATGGAGGATATCTTTAATCAGGAGGGTAATGACTACAGCAAGTACAAGCCGGAATCCCAGAAGACAGTTGCCCGTGCGGCACAGACGGTTATGACAATCAAATCAGTATTGGATACACCGATCCTCACGCAAGACGGTGCGCTGACAGAAGAATCGGAGAAAATCACGAAATTGATAGGAGATAAAATATATCAATAAATACTGTTTCGACACTTTCTTCTGTCCTCGGAAAAACTCTTTAAAATCAAGCAGAATTGGCACCCAGAAGTAAGCTCTTTAATCAGGAAAACTTGCTCTGCTGTATCATGGATCGCAAACCGGTACTTACAAAGTGCTTCCATCTAAACTCGTATATTTTACTCAGGGGCATTTGCCCTGGAGGATTTAATAATGAGATACCCAGATCCAGATGCACTGACCTTCGCTGATACTGAATTTTCGGGCCGTTTATGCTATGTTATTTCTATGTTAAATTTTACAGGAAATGATTGACGTGGATATCTGCAGGAAGGATTATGACAGTACGAAGATAAACGGATGAATAGGCTGATGTTTGTAAAATCCGGACGCAGAGGAGAAAATCCATATGAGCAAATTTGGGGAAGTGCTTGGCTGGGCCACGGCTATATGCTATTTCATATCGGTGGCGAATTTCCTGGTAAAACGTATCTTTAAGGCATGGATTGCGGAAATGCCCAAAGACAATACATTCAGGAAATCCTATCAGTTTTTCATGAAACTGCTTGTGAAATATCATCGGTATTTTGGCATGGGTGCCGGTGCATTTGCGGTTCTGCATCTTTGCTGGCAGATTATCAATGTCAGGGTATCTTATTCCGGCATACTTGCTGCCGTGCTTATGTCGGTCACAGCAATTTTAGGGATATTTATTGCTTATGGGAAAAAGAGCAGCCTTACAAAAGTCCATCGTCCGATGGCGATATCCGTCATGGCGGTCATCATTTTCCACATGATTACAAAGCTATAGAAAATTCAGGATTAGGAATTTATTGTTCCATGCCGCTTCCATCACGAGGCGGCTTTTTTCTGGGGATATATGCTATAATCTGATTTAGAAAACAGCGACCAATACGAATCGAATCTGCGGCGGCAGATGCATGATTTGTGCGGTATCAGTTCCATCGTCCATATCCGGAAAAGGAAGATAATCAATGAGTGAATTGCTTCGTGAAGCGCGCAGCTATGAATCGGAAGCCGGGAAAAAAATCAGGCCGCAGGAAAGGCCATCCTTCCATCTGACGCCGAGGGCCGGCTGGATGAATGATCCGAACGGGTTCATTTCCTACAAAGGCATGTACCATCTCTTTTATCAGTATTATCCGTACAGATCCGCATGGGGGTCGATGCACTGGGGACATGCGGTAAGCAGCGACCTGCTTCATTGGAGCTTCCTTCCGGCAGCAATGGCACCGGATGAGGTTTATGATCATGATGGATGCTTCTCAGGGAGCGCAGTCACGCTTCTGGACGGACGGCTGATGCTGATGTATACCGGCGAACGAAAAGAAGAGATGCCTGACGGCAGAGAAACAGATATCCAGACGCAGTGCCTTGCATTCGGAGACGGAACGGATTTCGTAAAATATGAAGGAAATCCCGTGTTAAATGGTTCGGTCCTTCCGGAGGGAGGAAGCAGGGCAGACTTCCGTGACCCGAAAATCTGGCAGGAAAAAGACGGAACCTATGCCTGCGTCATTGCAAACCGGTCTTCAGACGGCAGCGGGCAGATCCTGTTGTTCAGAAGCGCAGATGCGGTCCAATGGAAGTTCGGATCGGTACTGGCATCCAACAGGAACCGTTTCGGCAGGATGTGGGAATGCCCCGATTTCTTTGAACTGGATGGGAAATGGGTGCTTTTGGCAAGCGCACAGCAGATGCTGGCTGACGGAGGGGAGTATCACGGCGGCTACGGCACTCTCTGCATGATTGGAAACTGCAGTCCGCAGGACGGACATTTCGTGGAAGAAACAATCCATCCGATCGACAGCGGCCTGGATTTCTATGCGACACAGACACTTCTTGCGCCGGACGGACGGAGAATCATGGTCGGGTGGATGCAGAATTGGGATACCGTCCCACTTTTGATGCCGGATACCAAATGGTTCGGCCAGATGAGCCTTCCGCGTGAGCTTTCCGTGAAGGATGGAAGACTGATCCAGATGCCTGTAAGGGAAATCAACGCGTGCCGGAAGGATGAAGTGGTTTATGAAAATGAAGCTGTCACAGGCGGGAAGACATTCCCGAAGATCAAGGGCCGCTGGGCAGACATTGAACTGACGGTAAACTTCAAGGCAGGGAAAATTCCGGAACATGAGGGAAACAACGATAATGAAGGCACCCCTGACAGAATATATTCATGCAGCCGCTTCGAGTTTCGGTTTGCCAAGGATAATCAGTTCTATACTTCCGTTACCTACACGCCGGCTGATTCTATGCTTATATTCGACCGGACATTTTCCGGAAGCCGGCGGGATATGATCGATTCCAGAAAATGCAGAACAGATTTGCAGGACGGCATCCTGAAACTTCGTATCATACTGGATCTTTTCAGTGCGGAAGTATTCGTGAATGACGGCAGGCAGGTCCTCAGTTCAGTTATTTATACAGAACCCTCCGCCGATCAGATGTCATTTTCTGCCGAAGGCACTGTCATGATAGATATAAAAAAATATGATATATCGACAGATGAATCGATTCCGGTTTGCCGTAATGCAATATACAGAAAGAAAAACTTATCGGTAAAAAGGGGGGAACAAAAGACATGACGATGAAGGAGAGAATAGCGTATGGCATGCTGTTTTCCGATAATTGTGAAGGCATGCCCCGTGAGAGGGCACAGGCGAAATCGCGTATGCGTGCCTACAACCGGACCGGTTCCTCAAAGCTCGGCCTTCTGCACCGATATCTCCTGATGAAGAGAATCTTTGGAAAGAAGACGCTTGCCTGGATCGAACCGCCGTTTTATTTCTGTTATGGACGGCATATCAAAATGGGCGATTACGTCTATGTAAACGTGAATTGCTCCTTCATCGATGACGGAGAAATCGAGATCGGAGACCGCTGTGAATTCGGGCCCGGCGTTTCCATTGCAACGGTATCCCATCCGGTCATCCCGAAGTACAGAGCACTCATGTACTGCGATAAAGTGACTCTGGGAGAGAATGTCTGGGTCGGTGCCAATGTGACGATCCTTCCGGGAGCAAGCATCGGAGATAATTCCGTCATCGGTGCCGGAAGCGTTGTCACGAAGGCTGTTCCGGCGAATGTCATCGCCTTTGGTAATCCATGCCGTGTCTATCGGGAATTTAACGAAGCGGATATGAAATATTATCATGGAAACCGTCTGATTGACGAGGCCGATATCGAAGCCATGAAAAAATGGGAGAAAGAACATAAATGAAGATCGAGCATGTGGCGATGTATGTGAACGACCTTGAAGCAGAGAAGAAATTCTTTATCGAATATTTTCATGCGGAGGCGAACAGCGGTTATCATAACAAGAAGACGGGGTTCCGGTCTTATTTCCTGACATTTGAAGGCGGGGCCCGTTTGGAAATCATGAAGAAGCCGGAGATGGCGGATCAGGAAAAGAACCCGAGCCGGACCGGATATGCGCATCTGGCCTTCAGTCTTGGGAATAAGGAAAAAGTAGATGAACTGACGAACCGGATAAAGGCTGCAGGATACGAAGTCATCAGCGGCCCGCGGACAACCGGCGACGGATACTACGAAAGCTGTATATTGGATGGAGAAGGAAATCAGATCGAAATGACCATATGATGAATGCAGCCTCATCATCCTGTCCTTCGGGCAAGATGCATCGCTCGCGGAAGAGAAAAATTAGTGGGCACGTTAATGTCGTAATTATTTGTCAAAGAATGGAGACCTTTTATATCCAGTAGACGGTGTTGCTATAAGCAGGAAAAAAGTCGATGGATATGTGAGTATTGATTGGAGTATAGTAAAGCTGTAATTAAAAGCAAATATGCCATAATATTACTATATACGGGGAATAAATTTAATAAATGTAAAAATATACCCCCTATAACATGATTTATGCACTGTACGATGCACTGTATGATTAAGGGTATTTACTTCAATCGAAGATAGCAGGTTGATTTTCCAGTACCTTCACGTACAAGTTCACCGGATTTTACCAGCTTACGCAAAGAGCCCTCAATGGAACTAATACTTAGTGAAGGACACAACTCCCGGATGTCCTGCTTGCTAAATCTTCCGATTTTGTTTTGTGTGGCTTTTCTTACCATGTCGACGGCAGGCAGCTTGGTTTCAACAATGGAAAATCTATCTTCAAAGTCCTTATATGCTGACAGAATAATTCCAAGCAGATATTTGATGAAAGGAATAGGATCCTCACGGCCTTCGTGCCATCCGTTTTGTGACCGGCTCAGGGCATCGTAATAAAGGTCTTTCGCCTGTGCGATTTTTGCTTCCAATGAAATGTATTTTCCAACATAAAATTCATTTCGATACAAAAGCAAGGTTGTGAGCAATCGACTCATTCGGCCATTCCCGTCATTGAAGGGATGGATGCATAAAAAGTCATGAATAAACACTGGTATGGCAATCAAAGGCTCCACCTCCATGTTTCCAATCACTCGATTATATTCTTCACAAATTCTGTCAAGTGCTTCCGGCGTTTCAAATGGAGCAAGTGGAGTAAACAGAATTTTGGTATGTCCATCCGGATAAGCAGCACTGATATAGTTTTGAACATTTTTTGTCTGCCCTGCGATAGGGTTGTTCATGTGGCTGTACATGATTTTATGCAGCTGCAGGATATAGTTTCTGGAAATCGGAATGGCATCAAAACTTTCGTGAATGACATTAAGGACATCACGGTATCCGGCAATTTCCTGTTCATCACGGTTTCTTGGTGTCGTTTTTTCCTCCACCAGCTGTTTGATTCGTGTGTTGGTGGTGACGATACCTTCGATTGCATTTGATGCTTTGGTACTTTGCACTTTAGCAATTTCCACGAGCTTTTCCAGCGCTTCCGGCCGCTGCTTCAGGTATTGCTCCTGTTTTCCAGCTTCTTTATAGATGGCTGCTATATATCCAAGGATATCAGAGTCCCATTTTTGTTCTCTGATTTTTGAGTAGTTGAATTCTCTCATTCCCTTAACCTCCCTTTATTTCCCTTAAATATTGTCATATAATAAGGGAAAAGTCAATGTGCAAGGGCTATATTCCCGTAAAAACAGCATAAAAATAAGGGGAAACAATCCTCAGATAAATAGTATTCCCCTGAAATCGTAAATTGATTCACTTGAATTGCTGCCGAAGCGGATCGCGCGGTCAATCGCCATGATGGTTGCCACGGCACCGTTGATCTTCTCTGTAGATTTTTCCTTGTCTGCTTTAATATTTCCAGCAGGATCGCTGCGGCAGACTGATTGCGGCAGTGCGCTGGGAGAAGGCATCTTTTGTCAGGCCGTAGGTGTGATTAAGAGATCAGACGGGGTCGTCAGCAAGACTTTTGTAAAGAGGATGGAGGCCCTTGGGTACGATATCGAACTGCATTACATGAAGAGAAGAAAATAATCCTTCGTGATATCACAAATTGTGACTTCACCGAAATCCTGATGCTACGATGGTCACAAAATGGTGGGCATGCTATAATTTGGACATGAGAAGATTTCGATGAGGAAATTGAGACAGTTATTACTTGCAACACAAAGGAAAAGTTGTAAAAAGAATCAGAACCGGAGGACGGCAGCATGGACGACCGTGGAGAAGTAATAATCTACCAGACCGAAGATGGTCTGACGAAGATAGATGTCAATATGCGGAACGAAACGGTGTGGCTTACGCAAGAGCAATTGGCAGAGCTGTTTCAAAGGGATAAGTCAACGATTTCACGTCACATTAAAAACATTTTTGCTGAAGGAGAATTGGATGAAAAAGTGGTTGTTGCAGAATTTGCAACAACCAGTCAGCACGGTGCTATGGAGGGAAGAACACAGAGCAATATTACAAAATTTTATAATCTTGATGTTATCATCTCCGTTGGCTATCGTGTCAAATCCCAGCGTGGCGTGCAGTTCCGTATATGGGCAGCAAACATCTTAAAGGAATACATCAAAAAAGGTTTTGCGATGGATGATGACCGTCTGAAAGAGCTTGGCGGCGGCGGATACTTTAAGGAACTGCTGGAGAGAATCCGTGACATCCGGGCTTCTGAAAAAGTGTTCTATCGCCAGGTATTGGAAATCTATGCAACGAGCGTAGATTATAATCCTGACGCGGAAGTCTCCATACAGTTTTTTAAACGAGTACAGAACAAGATTCATTATGCCGTTTCCGGCGAGACCGCTGCGGAGGTGATCTATCATCGTGCTGACGCGGAAAAAGATTTTATGGGCCTGATGACTTTTTCAGGAGACCAGCCTACGCTCCGTGAAGCGAAGACTGCAAAGAACTATCTGGATGAGAAAGAGCTTCGTGCAATGGGCCAGCTTGTTTCCGGATATCTTGATTTTGCAGAGAGACAGGCAGAGCGTGAGATACCAATGACGATGGAGGAATGGGCCAAACATCTCGATGGCATTCTGACCTCCACAGGAGAAAACCTTCTGATTGGAAATGGGACTGTCAGCCATGATCAGGCAATGAATAAGGCGCAGACGGAGTATAAAAAATACAAGGCAAAAACATTAAGCAGCGTGGAGCAGGATTACCTGGACAGTATAAAGCAGCTGGAACAGAAAAGTAAAAAATAACCTGTTTATGATGATAGGCTGTTCATAGGCATACGGCAGCAGAACTGGTAAAATATTGCGAACCTGTTCAGATGTATAATTTTAATTAGAATATTATAAGAGACGTCTAATTAAAAAATATTACCGTTTTCTTTAATTAGAGTATAATTTATCCATTTAAGAAAATCCTTTTCGATGGAGAACTTAAAGAGAAAGCAACTATCCGGAAATTCCGAATAGTTCAAACTCAAGGTTCCCGGCCAGGAGAATCATTACGGAGAAATGAAATGAAATTGAAATGTCCGTACTGCCATTGAAATGTTCAGTGCTGCCTGCTAAAGTTACCAATGAATTGCATGAAGCATGTCTGCCAGGAATGCCATGAGGCGTTCAAACCGTCCATGAAGGAATTCATTTGGTCTAGACATACGGCCAGGACAAGAAAACTCACCTGCCGGAAATATCATTGAAAACACGGATAATATGACTCATAATGTTTGACTTCTATTTACGCTTTATATATAATAGAATAAAGCGTGAAAAGAAGAACAACATATGACAAATGCAGAGATTATTGAAGATATCGCAAAAAAGCATAACGGCCTCGTGACGAAACGGGATGCCTCTGAAAAAGGCATAGATTCCTGGTACTTTACATCGCTTACCCGTAGGGGGAAGCTTGAAAGGATCGGGAGAGGTATTTATCTTGTGCCCTCTTATGAGAATTATGATGAGCTTTTTATATTTCAGCAGCGCAATCAGAAGTGTATATATTCTTATCAGTCGGCGCTCAGCCTGCATGGCCTTACGGACAGGGTTCCCTTCAAGGAGGAAGTTACAGTCCCCCAAGGTTATAATGCTTCCCATTTCTCAGACAAAGTGACCGTACATTTTATCATTGGAAAATGGTATATGATTGGTCAGACAGAGTGTCTGACTGAAATGGGAAATAAAGTCCGTGCTTATGACATGGAACGCACAGTCTGCGACCTTATCCGAAGCAGGGCGAAGCAGGATCCGGAGATCTTTTCCAAGGCAATCCATTTGTATCTGAAACGGAAAGATAAAGATATATGGAAACTAAGAGATTATGCGAAAGTTTTTGGTTTATCGAAGAAACTGGAAGAAATCCTTGAGGTAGCGGTTGATGAATAAGGAAAGCATAACTGCAAGACTCAGGAACAAGTCGAAAAAAACAGGTGTGCAGTTCAATACGCTGCTTAGCCAGTTTTTCTTTGATGAGTTTCTGAAGAAAATGTCGGAAAGTGAATATTCGGATCATTTTACACTTAAGGGAGGGATTCTGATGTCATCAGTCCTGGGTCTGAGCAATCGTGCGACCAAGGATATTGACTTCCTGCTGAATGGATTCTCGATGGAAAAACAATCCCTGACAGAAGTAATTGATCGGATAATTGGTCAGCATGATCAGGAAAATGTCTGGTTTGAGCGTGACGATGAAGGGGAACCAATTCGGGATGAAGATGAGTATGGTGGATACCGCTTCCATTTAACAGGACACCTGGCGAATATCCGTGTCCGTTTTGGAATAGATATAGCAACTGGTGACCCGGTTACGCCGGCAGCAGAAAAGATTGACTATATGATGGTGACGGATGAAGTGATCAGAATCCGGGCTTATCCGCTCGAAACAGTTCTGGCGGAGAAAGTACAGACAATCCTTAATCGTGCTGAAGCTAACGGAAGAAGCAAGGACTTCTATGATGTATATGAAATCTGGAAAATGAAATCAAATGAACTGCAGACAGAGAATTTAAAGCAGGCATTTGCCAGGACATTTACCTATCGGAATACCGTCATGAATGAAGCTTCAGCATTGGGAATCCTTGAGAAGATAGAAAATGATGAAGCGTGCCGAATAAGATGGGGGAGCTACCGTAATAAGAATCTGTATGTGGGGCAACTGGAGCTTAGTGATGTCTTGAAATCCTGCAGGGAGATTATAAAAATAATAAACTAATAATGACATTCAGGTATACCCAGGGTTTTGCGGGTCCGAAATAAGCTCTAAAATTGATGGCGGCCAACAAGGCCGCCACCTTTATTTTCCGGTTACAACTCCGGTTACAAACGCATGAACGATGTTAAATCCTCCCATTTTATCAGCATTTTCGGCGGTATGTCCGGGTTCGAGCCCCCGGAGGCGCATCTCAGATCGCCAAAAAGCTTCTATTTCCGGGCTTTTTGGCAATTTTTTAATGGTTTCAGCAAGGAATCATGGGAAAGGAAAATTAAAGAAACCGTGTAAAATCAAGGAAAAAGCCCCACCTATATGAATCACTTAAAAAGGCCATCACTGCTTTTAACCGATAGACATCGATTTGGCCATTCTTCTGATACTGGTCCAGAATGTAGTTGGTAGCGAAGTTATGGCGGAGCCGGTGTGCGGAAAGTTCAAACGGGAGATGTCTGGGGATTTTTTCCACGACAAGACGTATGGTATTCCTGGTCAGCGGTACACCATCGCTGTTGATAAAAAGGTTCTCTCTGCCATGGTGCAGTAGGCGGCGTATGCACAGCCGGCAATTTCATGCCGGAACTGATTACGGACATCTACAACAAATTTATGGCGGGAGATCTCAAAGGATCACTGGAAGCACAGTTCAAGTTAAATCCTGTGAGAATGTCCATGGATGCGGCAAGCTTCCCGGTAGCTGCAAAAGATATGGCAAACCTGCGCGGTCAGGATGTGGGATCGCCTTATAAGCCGAGTCTTCCGACACCGGAAGGGAAAGCGACCGAAGGATTCAGAAAAACAATGAAGGAAGCCGACCTGATCTGAAATTTATTTTAAAGCGGTTGACTGACAATTAAAATGATTTGTTATAAAATAGAAAGGGCCGGTTCCGGTTTCGGAAGCGGCCCTTTTCTGGATAACGAAACCTTTCTTGCACCTGTCTGTAAAGTACCACTGGATATATGCTGAATGAAGATACCGGAAAGACAGGCGGCAAAAATAATAATTATCAGAAAAAGGAGAACGGAGAGTCCTATGACACTCAGGGAAGATGCGGATTTTATTATAAAAGAGTCCATCAGTACAGTGCTTCCGGATAAAGCAACATCAAAGGCACTCAAAGGAAAGGATTTCGGAACCGGAGAACTGCGTCTTGTTGCAGCGGGGAAAGCCGCCTGGCAAATGGCGCAGGCAGCGGACCGCACGCTGGGAAGTCGTATCCGCTCAGGTGTGGTGGTAACAAAGTATGAACACGTAAAGGGGGCTATTGCGAACTACAGATGCTTTGAAGCAGGCCATCCGGTCCCGGATGAAAATTCGTTTATTGCAACGCAGGCAGCGCTGGATTCTGTTCAGGGACTAAAGGAACAGGATACGGTTCTGTTTCTTCTTTCCGGCGGTGGCTCGGCACTCTTTGAAAAGCCGCTGATTTCCGGAGAGGAGCTGCAGGGTATCACAAAGCAGCTGCTTGCATCCGGTGCGGATATAACGGAAATGAATACCATACGCAAAAGGCTTTCAGCGGTAAAGGGCGGACGCTTTGCAGAACTTTGCAGTCCTGCTAAAGTATACTGTATTGTCTTAAGCGATATTCTGGGAGACCCATTGGACATGATTGCATCGGGTCCGGCATATCCAGACTCCTCTACTAAAGAAGACGCGTTTGCCATTGTGAAAAAATATCATCTGATACTGACAGATCATGCAAAAGAACTGCTCAGGCAGGAAACGCCTAAAGTATTGACAAATGTTGAAACGGTTATAACCGGAAGCGTTCGGGAACTATGCCGTGCCGCAGAAAAAGCAGCCGGTGATTGCGGGTATGAAACGGTATTTCTCACCGACCATCTGGATTGTGAGGCGCGGGAAGCAGGCGCGTTCATGGGTGATATTGCCCTGAGCCATCAAAACGTGAAGAGGAGTACGGCCTATATTGCCGGCGGTGAAACAATCGTCCATTTAAAAGGCCATGGGAGGGGAGGACGGAATCAGGAGCTCGCACTCAGTGCGGCGGAACATCTTGATATCTGTTATAATACGGCTGTCTTCAGCATCGGTTCCGATGGGACAGATGGTCCCACTGATGCCGCCGGAGGATATACAGACGAAAATACGAAAGCCCTGCTGGCTCAGAAGGGTTTGCTCATATATAAGATATTGGAAGAGAACGATGCATATAACGGACTGCAGAAAAGCGATGGCCTCATTATTACAGGGCCGACCGGAACGAACGTGAATGATTTATCGGTTATCCTGATTAAACGGTAAATATTATCTGCAAAATAATGCAGATAACACTGGCGGAAACCCTGCAGGTCGAGGATTACAGCAAATATCATCTTGGCTTCTTCGACGGCGACGAAAGGCAGCAGAGAAGGAAAATTGTATTCCCGGAGGACTGCAGGAAGGCATTCAAGCTTGAAAAAAGGATTGCCTCATAAAAGAATAGGATGACGAGTTATGAATTATAAAGACTATAAACGACTGAAAATCGGAAATTGGGTGTCGGTTGGTAAATTCTCCGATAAACTATATGCTATGGAGATTCTTACCGGGGCTGTGAATGCACCTGAATATCATAGAATTACAAAAGAAGAGTTTGACACTTTTGAGATTTGGAAAGGTTCAAAAAAAGCGACTGAGATAATGCACAGACCGGCATTTGGTTTGGCTCTGAAAAATAATCCCCATTTCAATTTTGATGAAAATGATATTTTAAATGAAATTTACTTGTAAAACCCATTATTTCGCTTACTCGATTCACTCTTTTTTACGATTTTCGGTGATGGAGAGATCTGTGCCACTTGTGGTTATAAAAAGCAAAATATAAATTAAAGCCGAATGAACGCTCTGCAATGATCTTTTGATGAATGTCTTTCATTAATGCTGGGATTTTTGCCCGATATATATTAGAAAAAAATGCAAAAGCACAAAAATCTAAAATAGATATTAATGAATATTAAATCAGATACTTGATTGATTTTCCTTTGAACTTTTGTTTGATGGTTGATTAATTTAACTAGTTACTAATGTTGCACTTGATTTTGACGGCGCCACAAACCCCCTGTTTTATTAGATTTTTAATTAAGTGTCCGGGGGTCAAACCCCGGAGACGTATCGGAATCGTTTCTTTTTAAAACGGATGGAAAAAGATTTTTTGCTGGTTTGCCACAATAGCAGGGGACAGAGTATCAAGCAGTTGCCTTTAAATGTACAATAACATCCTGCGTTAGCAGAAGGGTATCATTTTCTAGCAGTTTAATACCTTTATATTCACTGATATAACTATCAGTTGATGTTCCGAAAACTGTATTAAGCCCGCTGGAAACAGCTACTACATTTCCGTTACCACTTACAAGTGTAATATCATATGTCCCGGAGGGCAGATCTTTGCCGACCTGGTATGAGCCGGCAGAGAAATCCGCCTCATAGTTTAGCATAATGGAAGAGGCAGCAGATTCCACTGTAACCGATACAGTGGATTTCTTTGTATAATCAGCAGTTACTCGCGAAACAATATAGAGAATGCCAATTATAGCGATGATTAAACATGCACCTTCAACTAAGACGTAACGAACATTTCTATTCATTGGGGGCCCTCATATTTCGTTTTTATAAGTATACCATAGATAAAAATGATATTTTAATTTGTGTTTAAAAGCAAAATACCTTTTTTATTGAAATAATCGGTGATAGAATTTTATTGAAGTGAGGGATAAAAATGGGGTATGAGCAGGAAATACGTAATGCTGTTGAAACGGCTTTTATTGATAGAAGGATTGAATCAAATCTTGCGTATAAACCGCAGCTAATTACAAACAACGCCATGGTAGGGAAGAAAGTCTTATCTTCGATAGAAGATGAGCTTCTTTCGTGTGATTCATTTTTAATCAGTGTCGCTTTTATTACGCAGGGCGGCATCGAACCACTTCTTCAGACTCTCAAGGAACTTGAACAGAAACAGATCCAGGGGAAAATACTTACTACTGATTACAAGGTTATGACGGACCCCGTTGTCCTGAAAAAATTACATGATCTTAAGAATATTGAACTTCGAATATACCATGTTGATGAAGAAGAAAAAGGACCAGGCTTTCATACCAAAGGGTACGTTTTTCAAAAGGATGGAATTTATCGCATTATTGTCGGCAGCAGCAACATTACCGGTCGTGCTTTGACAACAAATAAAGAATGGAATACAGAACTGGTTTCGACGGAAAATGGAGAATTTGTAAAAGATATTCTGGATGAATTTAATTCCATGTGGAATGATAGCTGTGCTCAAAGTTATGAGGAGATGATTGATCAATATATGCTCCTCTATAAAACAGTTCATCAGCAACGCGAAATCGCAAGGCAGCAGGAAGTTATTTCACTGGAACAATATAAATTAAAGCCAAATTCGATGCAATTGGGCTTTATTGAAAATTTGACAAAAATACGAGAAGCTGGCAAGGATAAAGCTCTGTTAATTTCAGCAACTGGGACAGGAAAGACCTATGCCTCTGCTTTTGCATTGAGAGAAGAAAATCCGAAGAAAGTCCTTTTTGTTGTTCATCGGGCACAGATTGACAGACAGGCTATAGAAAGCTATCAGCGTGTTTTTGGAAAAACAAAAACATTCGGACTTTTGACAGGAAATGAAAAAGAAACTGATAAGGACTTTGTTTTCTCGACGATTCAGACTTTGTCAAAACCGGAAATATACCGTGTTTTTACACCGGACGAATTTAATTTCATTGTAATTGATGAGGCCCATAGGGCAGGAGCCGAAAGCTATCGACGTATCATGAATTATTTCCATCCCGAGTTTTGGCTAGGTATGACTGCTAGTCCGGACAGGACAGATGGCTACGATATTTATAAACTGTTTGATCACAATATCGCATATGAAATACGTCTGCAGCAGGCAATGGAAGAGAATCTGCTTTGTCCGTTCCACTATTTTGGAATAACGGATCTGAAAGTAGATGGGAAAGAAATTGATGATAAAACAGATTTCAATCACCTTGTTACTGAAGAGCGTGTTCGCTATATTTTAGAGAAAGCGGATTACTATGGATATAGCGGCAGTCGCGTTAAAGGTTTGATTTTCTGCAGTCGAAAGGAAGAAGCAGGTAGACTGGCGGAATTATTCAATGAACATGGTGTCCGCTCTGAATTCGTATGCGGGGATGACAGCCAGGAAAAAAGAGAAGAATGTATTAACCGTCTGGTAAGCGATGACAGAGATGATTATCTTCAGTATATTTTTACGGTGGATATTTTTAATGAGGGAGTCGATATCCCCGAAATCAATCAAATTATTATGTTGCGGCCTACGCAAAGCCCGATTATCTTTATCCAGCAATTGGGACGAGGTCTGAGAAAAGCTGATCATAAAGAATTCGTTGTTGTTCTCGACTTTATCGGGAATTATGAAGAGAACTATATGATTCCGGTTGCGTTGTCAGGTGATCGCTCCTATAACAAAGACAATATGCGCAGGTATGTGGCGGAAGGTACAAGAATCATTCCGGGAAGTTCCAGTATCCATTTCGATGAGATTGCCAGGAAGAAGATATACTCTTCCATTGACCATGCAAAAACAAATGATCTGAGACTGATTAAAGAATCTTATCAGAATCTGAAATATAAATTGGGACATATTCCATCGGTACTGGATTTTGATATATACGGAGCAATCGATATCACAAAAGTGTTTGATAAATGTGGATCCTATTATGCTTTTCTGGCAAAGTACGAACCGGAATATAAAGTGAGATTTTCGAAAGAAAAAGCAGCAGACCTTGAGTTTATATGCCGGAAACTTGCCAAAGGAAAACGTGCGGATGAACTGAAAATTCTGAACCATCTGATTGCATTTCATGACCGCATGAAAACCTATTATATTCGTATTAATGAATTAATCGGCATGCAGGTTTCGGCACTGGAAGAAGCGTCGGCGGTTCGTGTTTTAACAAATGGTTTCGGTAAAGAAGCTGAGAAAGAGAAATATAGAAGCTGTGTTTTCATTGAAAAAGGTGAGAATGGTGGCTATCGTATCACAGAGCATTTTTCAGAGCTTTTGAAGGATGAGGAATTCTGCAGACAGGTGAGGGAGTTGCTGGATTTCGGAATCTTGAGAAATCAGCAGTTTTACGGTGAACGGTATCATGATACAGCACTGCAGTTATATCAAAAATATACTTATGAAGATGTATGCCGATTGCTTAATTGGAAAGTAAACATGAATGCGCAAAATATCGGTGGTTATTTCTATGACAGGGAAACGAAGACTTTGCCGGTATTTATTAATTACGAAAAAGCAGAAAATGCGATTGCCTATGAAGACAGATTCATTTCCTCAAACGAATTGATTGCACTTTCAAAGCATCCAAGAAAAACGGATTCGGCCGATGCCAATCATATTTTCAAGAGAATGCCTGAAGATAAAGACAACAGAATATACCTATTTATTCGGAAAAATAAGGATGATCAGGAAGCGAAGGAGTTTTATTTCCTTGGTGAAATGAAAACAGTAGGAGATCCGCAGCCGGTGCAGATGGAAGCGACACATGATGATGCATTTGAAATAGAGTATCATATGGATGTGCCGGTGAGAGATGACATCTATGCGTATCTGATGGGAGAGTAAGATGAAAATAGTAAAAGTCGTGGCAGCTATTATTAAACATGATGGAAAAATTTTTGCTACTCAACGGGGATATGGTGCTTTTAAAGATGGCTGGGAATTCCCAGGCGGAAAAATAGAGCAAGGAGAGACACCGCAGGAGGCTTTGAGGAGAGAGATTCGTGAGGAATTAGAAACTGATATTGAGGTAGGGGATTTATTTGATATCATCGAATACGATTATCCTGAATTCCATTTGAGTATGGGTTGTTATCTTTGCACAATCCGGTCCGGCTCGCTGGTTCTAAAAGAACATGAAGCAGCAAAATGGCTGACAAAAGAGAACCTAGATAGTGTCGACTGGCTGCCGGCGGATTTGACCATTATAGAAAAATTGAAAGCACTTGAAGAATAGTATGGAGAATCTGATTTTTCAAAAAGCGGTTGATATGTCTGTGTTGCAGCAGTGGATTAGCAGTATTATTTTATATTTGACCTTGATAATCGGCAAATCAGTCGATCAGAGGCCTTCGGAATCTTAGAGATTTATCAAACGCATTGAAGTTTGGAGGAAGAAATCATGATAAATCTTCCGGAGAGTTCAGCTCTTCCAATCCAGTCTTTCTCCAGGATTTTTAACGACATGAGCGAGTCGTATAAAATATTTTGGTTTAAAGGCGTTCTTGATTTTGCCATGAACGGAAAAGAATCAGCAACATTCAGCGAAATCATTCACCATATGATTACGGAAGCCTGGTATATGGTATCCGAATACCATCTGAATCTTGGCCCGATGGATACACTGGAAAAACTTGTACTGGACCTTCAGGGAGAGAGCGGACTGACCGCTTCAGCGGAACCGCGGAAAATTCACGAGTTTCTTGTATTAGCTGAAAATGATTCTGATACGAAAAAGGGTGAGATGTCGAAGAGGCTGAAGAAGTATGAAACGACATTAACCAACATGGTGCCTTATCGTCTGCAGGCTCCGTTTCTTCATGACGTCAAAGGAAGTGTCTGGGGCAGCACGAAGGATGTCATCACACGGGTTAACCTGAATCCCTCTGTCATTTATCATTTCGGCGAAGAGAGCGGACTTGACCGGACCATCCATATCCAAAAAGACTGGATGGATTATCTGACGCGGAACCAGGCAATCATCTCCGGCTGGATCAATTACAATCTGGTATGCTATCTGCAGAAACGCAACCCCAGTGTACCGGGCATTTCTGACAAGCTGAAGCCTCCGACGGAGAGAAAAATGGAGAAGGCTAAGAATTTCTGGAGGGCTGTCGCTGAGCACTGCAGAATCCGAAATATTTATGCACATGATATGGAAATTATTGATGGGAATAAGATTTCACTGGATCATTTTGTGCCATGGTCGTATGTCGCCCATGATGAGCTCTGGGATCTGGTACCGACAACAAAGAGCATCAACAGCAGCAAAGGAAACAATCTCCCCAACTGGAAGCATTTCTTTCCGCTGCTCTGCGAAGAAGAATATAAATCTTACTGCGCCATATGGGAGAATGAACACATCAGGACGGTGTTCGATAAATGTGAAAAGGAACACGTGAACAGTGATGAAGTCCGGGAGAAATTATACGCGCCGGGGATAGAGAGGGAAGCATTTGAAAAAGAACTCTCTCTGATCGTGAAACCTTCTTATCAGAGCGCGAAAAATCTTGGCTTCGCAGAATGGAAATATGAATAACAAAACGATTGAATATTATAACAAGAAAGCGGAAGAATACAGCACTGATACATTTTCGGCGAATGTGTCTGATTTACGCATGAAATTTTTAAAGCATCTCGAACCGGGTGATTATATCCTTGATTTCGGCTGTGGTTCCGGACGCGATACGAAAGCATTTTTGGAGGCTGGATACTGCATGGATGCAATTGACGGATCAGAAGAGCTCTGCAGGATCGCTTCGAAGAATACAGGAATTTCAGTTAAATGCATGCGCTTTCAGGATTTAAATGTCAGGGAACAATATAATGGCATCTGGGCCTGTGCATCGCTCCTTCATCTGCCAAGGGAAGAACTTGCAGCTGTATTTGTAAAAATGGCGACAGCATTGAAAACGGGTGGCTATCTGTATGTTTCATTTAAGTATGGAAATTTTGAAGGTGAACGGAATGACCGTTATTTTCTGGATCTGACGAAAGACTCTCTTAAGCAGCTGACCGACCGCTGTGGGAATCTTGTAATCGAAGAAACCTGGATTACCGGAGACGTGCGGCCGGAACGGGCGGAAGAAAAATGGCTGAATGCAATTTTAAAAAAATCATAAGTTTATTATTGTAGAAGATGCCTATGTCTAAAGGTCTGATTGACAGGCTTCTTGATGAGATCTTTGATGCCAATTGGGTTGGCTGCCGCGGAGAGAAGCTGACAGAACGCGAACTGAATCTTGTGAAGCTCTTCGGACGCAGCGGAAAAGTGCTGCGAAATCTGTATGTGCCGAAGACAAATGGAGAGACTTCCGAAATTGATGTCGTGTTCATTTGCCGGAAGGGGATTTTTGTCATCGAAAGCAAGAATTATTCAGGTTGGGTCTTTGGAGATGAGAAATCAGCCTATTGGACGGTGATGCTGCCGAACCGGAAAAAGAACAGATTCTATAATCCGATCCTGCAGAATCGCACGCATTTGAAATGGCTCAGACAATATCTTGACGGCAAGGTTCCGCTCTTTTCCATTGTTGCATTTTCCGAAAGATGTGAATTGAAGAAGGTCACGGTGGAAAGCTCGGATATACATGTCATCAAAAGGGATAGGCTTTACGCGACTGTCCGGAATATCTGGGATGAATCGGATGACGTCCTGGATGAGGATGAGGTGACAGCAGTCTACGAAAAGCTTGAGATATTGACGCATGCGGATCAGGCGCTGAAAGAGCAGCATATTGAAGACATTAATGAAAAATATAAGAAACCGGTGCAGAGCGGGATGCAGAAACCGGCTGTGGTATCGCCGGCACCTGAAAATAGTGAAATGCCGGATCTGTTGGTCTGTCCAAAGTGCGGCGGAAAACTTATCTTAAGGATGGCAAGACAGGGAGCAAATGCCGGCAGGAAATTTTATGGCTGCAGCAATTACCCTAAATGCAGATATACGAGGAATGCGGAGGGAGCAGAAACAGAATGAGAAAGCTGGAATTGAAGCGGGTCTATCGTCATTTCAAAGGTGATTATTATCTGGTCGAGGATATCGCCAGGAATTCCGAGACGGAGGAGGAATATGTCGTCTACCGGAAACTGTACGGTGACGGCAGCCTCTGGATCCGGCCGCTTGCGATGTTCTTAAGTGAAGTGGACCATGAAAAATATCCGGAAGTGAAGCAGAAATACCGTTTTGAATTACAGAATTTTAGAAGTATTCAGAGAGAAAAATGATGATAGGGTACGAATTACCGTGATGCGTAAAGCTTCCTATCCGAATCTTTCCGCGAAGTATGAGGACCTGAAAAAAAGCGGGAGGACATAAAAAGAGACCGTTGGCAGGACGGTCTCGATTTATAAAGGGAAGGAGTATGAAAAAGAAAAAGGTTATGAAGTTGTTTTCTTTATTGATCTTACAAGACATATGATACCGGGGAATTGTGTCCTGTGTATGAAGACATTTTCAAAAAACGGTGAAAAATCAGACTGACTTTAAATATTGGGGAAAATGCAATGATAGGAAAATATCGGATCATAACCCTCTGCGGGAGCACGAAATTCAAGGACGCTTTTCTGGAACAGCAGAAGAGACTGACGCTGGAAGGCAATATTGTGATTTCTGTTGGCTTATTCGGCCATGCAGGCGATGAGGAAGTGTGGACGCCCGGTACGAAGGAAATACTGGATGACATGCATAAACGGAGATTGATCTTGCAGACGGCATATTTGTCATTAATGTCGATGGCTACATCGGCAAATCGACCAGATCCGAGGTTGAATATGCAAAAGAGCATGGGAAAACAGTGGAATATCTGGAACAGGTAAAGCCATGAAGAATCAGGCTATTGACGAAAAGGATAATGAAAGTTTGACGGGAGGAGGATAAAAAAATGTCCAGCTCCCGTTTTCTGCGTAAATAATACATCCGATATACTTGAAATAGAATATAATTGTCTCATGAGCTACTGGGAATACAGAGAAACAATGGAAAATCATGATTCAAAGAAAGGCGGCGGCCCGGGCTGTGCCGTCATGATGCTGATGCTGCCAATTGTCATGCTTTTTGGTTTCTTTAGGAAGACCGGAGGGGGAAAAGCAGACCATGGAAGGGAACATTCAGAAATTCGATGATGACGATTTTTTGGCGGGCATGTTTCTCGGCAGCATGCTGGGCCATCACGGCGGCGGAGGCGGCAGAGGAAGCTCAGGCTGCTGCGGCCCGGGCTGTGCGGTTATGATGCTGACGCTGCCATTTGTCATGATTTTCGGATTCATACTGGAACGGAAAGAGAAAAAGGCGAGTCTGATACGGAATTCACAGGAAGATACAGAGAAATCCCGGGCTGAACATACGGAAAAATGAAGAAACGAAGAACAAATTATTAGATTTTTATGCACTATTCAGATGGAAGCGATCATGTATATATATATTTACTAAAAGGAGAAAGCTGTTTGAATAAGAATAACATCCTGGAGATTGCATCCAGCGTATCCGGGAGGTTTGCGTAATTCAATCTCGTGCAAGCCTCCCGGTTTTGCTGTTAATAATCATCAGGAGGAAAAACCAATGAATAAAAATGACTGTATCATTCGCTTAGAAAAGAAAGAAGATTACAGAGAAATTGAAAGTCTTGTCAGAGAATCATTCTGGAATGTTTATCGCCCGGGCTGCAGTGAGCATTATGTGATTCATGTACTCAGAGAAGATTCGGCTTTTGTAAAAGAACTGGACTTTGTCATGGAAAAGGATGGCAGTCTGATTGGGCAGAATATGTTCATGAAGACAGCCATCAAAGCTGATGACGGCAGAGTAATAGATGTCCTTACAATGGGGCCTATCAGTATTATTCCTGAATTAAAGAGCAGGGGCTACGGAAAAGTGCTGCTGGATTATTCTATGGAGAAGGCTGCAGGGCTTGGCTTCGGAGCAGTTCTGCTTGAAGGCAACATTGACTTTTACGGAAAGAGCGGATTTGATTATGCCGGCAAATTTGGCATCAGATATCATGACCTTCCGGAAGATGCCGATGCGTCATTTTTTCTCTGCAAGGAACTGATCCCCGGATATCTCAATGATATTACAGGCGTATATCAGACGCCGCAGGGATATTATGTGGATGACATTGACGTGGAGAAATTCGACAAAGAATTTCCACCGAAGAAAAAGTTGAAACTGCCGGGACAGCTGTTTTAAACTAAAAATGAGGAAAAGGAAGGCTCCCTGTCATTGAGAAAATTCAGTGGTAAGGAGCTCTTTTATTCAGTTATAATAATACCGACAAATGTGCAAATCCCGATTTGAAGAAAGGATATTGTAAATGGAAACAAGATTAATTCAGATTGCTATGAAGCTTTACTTGAAAGCCGGCTTTACGCCGACAGGCTGCAGTGATGAGGATGAGATTGAGCTGGCTGCGCAGCTGCACTGAAAACAGATACATAGAAAAGCTGTAATTAAAAACAAATATGCTAGCGGTAATCACAGCGGCGGCATTGTATCATAGTCATTTCCGAATCTTCTTTTTCGAACTGTCCTGCCCAGTGGCAGATGCTTTGCAGAATCGGCACGACAGACTGTCCTTTTTTGGTCAGCATATATTCCACACGCGGAGGTATCTCATCATAGGATTTGCGTGAAATGATCTTATCTGCAGCCAGTTCCTTCAGTGTCGTGGCCAGGACGGCATCCGTAATGTTTCCCATTTCCATGCGGAGCTCACTGTAACGCAGGGATTCCTTCCCGGCTAGGACGCAGACAATCCGCGATTTCCATTTTCCGCCGAAGACCTGAAGGCCATATTCAAGGGGACAGCGAATGTCGGCTTCGAGTTTTTTCTGATACATGGTGTCCTCCTTTTCCTGAAGGAAAGCATAACATTTTATGCGGGAAAATCATAGTAACTATCAAATTTAATAGTGGAGCTTTAATAGTGGAGCAACTTTAATAGTGCAGTGTTGTCTTTAACAATAAGGCCTGCCGATTGGCAGGCCGGAACTTACATATCATTTATTATAGTCAGGCAACGCTGTAGAACCGGATATCGGGATCCTTAGCCCATGTAGGCTGAAGGCCTGGGAAGACTTTTGTCTTGAAAAGTTCGGAATCCAGATATGCCTTTGCGTGTTCCATGCTGTCAAATCCGTGGATGACCTGGACGTCTTCGTCACGGATGAGGAGCTCTTTTGTCATAGCGCCCCGGATGGTATCAAGGAACGGCTGGCGATAATCGGTATAGACTTTTGCTGCAGCTGCACGATTTTCCGGGTCAATAGTCATGATTACCTGAAGATAAGCTTTTACATTCATTGCTGATTCCTCCTTGGATTGGTTTTCTGCTTCCTGCATAGGATAATCCGATGGCTATGAAAATAGAAGATATCAGCAAATTTATGAGCTGCTCATAAATTAATGAGTGATATAAGATGAATGTAAGTGCCTTCTATCAGGCGGGCCTGCTGATAGTTCATGTGTTATCTTTGCTGCCCTTTTCCTTGATTTTTTCATTCATCTGCACAGCCAGTTTCTTATAATAACGGGAAAATCCGAACCAGATCAGGAAGGCAATGACAATTTCGAACAGGACGCTGACCAGACTTATTTTCCAGCCGGCTTCAAACGGAATCCATCCGACATAAGCAGCAGTGACCAGCATGACGGTGCATCCGATTCCCATATGGATCAGTATTTTCATCGCAAATGGAAGACGTCTGCTCCTGTAGACCATCGAAGGAAGGGAGAAGCCGATTCCTACTGCCATGCTGCCGACGGCCATTTTTGTATAGGACCAGTTATGCAGCACAAAGTCTCCCTGATACAGGATATTGAAAATGATGCCGGTTAAGGCAAATATGGACAGGCCGATTCCCATCCCCATAAAAACTGTCCTGAATACATTCTTTTTCATAACAGCCTCCTAGATTCCGAGATAATTTTTCAGTGACGGCAGATATTTTCTGGATACATAATCCTTCATGCCGTTTTTGAGTTTTAAAAGCATCATGCCGCTCATGGACGGCTCCACGCTGTCCAGATGTAGGAATCCTCTTTTCCATAAACCATCGTCTTTTCGTCCTCCACACGTACAAGATAGACTTCCTCCGGTTTCAGGATGATGATGCGTTCTTTATCAAATGCGGTGAGGACATTTCCTTTCACATGATTCAGCATTTCTGCCAATGAAGAAATCTCATCCGTCATTTCCCTGCGTAGATGACAGCATAAGGTTCCGTGATGTCAGGGGATATCCTGATTTCTGTTTTCAAATGAAGCACCTCTCTTTCTGTCGACAGCTGGATTATAATATCCGGATGAATCTGCTGTCTACAGTTTCGGCGTGAGTGGCCGAAAACAAGGGGTGAAATGCAGGAATAGACCGGTTGGGTCACATACGAAAGAAAATAGTTTTTCCAAGGGAATGGATGATATACTAAAATCATACAAATGTGACACCCGGTATTTGCTGAATTGCCTTGTAAAGGAGAAAACGATTATGGAATATCAGGTAAAGGTCACGGTCTTGGATAAAAAGCTGTTTCCGGAACTGCAGGAACAATACTGTGCAGTACCTGACAGCGGAAAATGTCCCTGCTATAACATAGGGGATGAGTTCATTTTCTGCCGCAATGACGGAACCAGGCCGGTCATTTTTAAAATCGAAAGAATGGATATGGGGAAATGAAGAAGTATCGCATACCGGTTCTGATGTTCCTGATCTTTGAGGCCGTGGCGGTGATCCTATGGCTTGCCTTGCATAACATCTTCTATCTTTTCAACTTTTCCTATATAGGCTGCTGCATCTCCATCGGGCTGTTCCTGTTTGTGAAGAAATATAAATATGCCAGGCATTTTATCCAGTTCGCCGTCGGCTCTTACATGCTGGTTTACCTGGGTCTGATCTGCCATGAGAATATGCAGATCGAGGGATTCTGGTTCTATTTATTTTCCGGAGTGTTTGAAGCTGCCACCATCCACTACGCCGTGGCGAAAATTTTCGGCCCGCTGATCTTTGGGAGAGGCTGGTGCGGCTATGCATGCTGGACGGCCATGATCCTTGATCTGCTGCCGTACAAGACGCCTGCCGGGCAGAGAAGAAAAGGCCTTGGCTGGCTCAGGATACTGACTTTCGGCATATCGCTGATCTTTGTCGCGGCGCTTTTCCTTCTGCAGATCCCGGGACTTGATCGCATCATGTTTACTGCCTTTATTGCGGGAAACATTATTTACTACGCGGCAGGAATCGTGCTGGCATTTCTCCTGAAAGACAACAGGGCCTTCTGCAAATATTTATGCCCGATCACCGTATTCCTGAAGCCGATGAGCTATTTTTCATTGATCCGGATCAAGCCGGATGCAGCCAAGTGTATCCATTGCGGGAAATGTACCCGGGTCTGCCCGATGGAAGTCGATGTCATGAATCCATCCAGAAACCGGAAGAACGGCACGGAATGCATCCTCTGCATGGAGTGCGTCAGGAACTGCCCGAAAGAAGCACTGTCATAGAGGTTGGCTGATGAATTGAATGTCATGCTCTTTACGGTTTTCTTTTCATTTGTCCAAAGGCACAGGCATTGAGTCTGGAAAATGTAGATGCCATAGGAAGCGACATCGGACAGACAGTTACGCATGACAGTGATTTCGTACAGTCCCTGAACTGGGTTTTCTTATATACCCTGGTCCGTTCCCTGCGTTTTTCGGGATTGCTCTCCTGGCTGATTTCCTTGAACATGCTGTTGGAAAGGGCCGCACCTCCGAACAGATCCCTGCCGTTATAGTTCGGGCAGACTTCCAGGCAGCAGCCGCAGGAAAGACAGGAGGCTGCCAGATACTGCCGGTCATGTTCTTGCCAGTCGGCATCTGCACCTTCTTCCGGATATACATTCAAAATCTTCCTCAGCTCGATCATCCTGCTTCGGTCTACTTTCAGGTCTTTGATCAGCGGGAATTTGCTCAGAGGCTCCAGCGTAATCACGTTTCCGAGATCTTTGAGAAATGTGATGCAGGCAAGGGCAGGGCGGCGGTTAATCAGCATGGCGCAGTTTCCGCACATCTTCTGCCGGCAGCTGCAGTCCCAGGCGATCGGGTCTTCTTCCGTTTCATTGATTTCATCGAGGATTTTTGCAATCGTCGTATCAGGCGTATATTCAACCTGATAGGTTTTAAACCCTCCGTTCCGCTTAATCCGGACTGCTGCTGTCATAAAACATCCTCCCGACTTCTTCCGCGGTGATTGAAATTTCTCCCTTGCAGTAAAAAGCAGCCATTGTCTTCCTGAAGTGCACATCATCGCGTTCCGGATAGTCCTTCCGCATCTGCGCTCCCCGGCTTTCCCTGCGTTCCAGGGCGCTGCGGCACATCGCCTCTCCGAGCAGCCGCAGGTTTTCCGCTGCCAGTGCTTCACTGATGTGTCCGCTTCGATAAGAAATCTTACGTGTTTTCATTTCCGTAAGCTTTGAAACCGCTTCTGTGAGTTTTGTCTCCGTGCGCATGATTCCCATGGATTCATTCATGACATCCTGCAGGCTTTTAAGGAAAACGGAGGGCTTCTCACCGGATGAATCAATATGGCACCGCTTTGTGAGACGACGGATTTCATCGTCCGCTTCCTCGTCTGCATGAATGCATGTAAGCTGATCGGCACCTGCCGTCTGTACGGCAGTTTGTCCGCCGTAAATGGCACCAAGCGTTGAGTTGCCTCCGAGACGGTTTGCACCGTGATACAGGCAGGCACATTCACCTGCGGCATACAGGCCGGGCAGGGTCGAACGATGTCCACTGTCAACGTACACCCCGCCCATAAAGTAATGAATCCCCGGGTAGACCGGGATATATTCCTTTAACGGGTCGATGTTAAGAAATGTCCGGCAGACATCCGTCACTTCCGCAAGTTTTTCATGAACCGTACCCTCGTCCAGATGCGTCAGGTCAAGGCCGACCTGTTTCTTTCCGTCAAGTCCGAGGTTCATTTCATCGCATACCTTATAGATGCATTGAGAGACGACATCGCGGGACATAAGATTCCCATGCTCCCCATACCAGTCTTCCATGAAATACCAGGGCCGGCCGTCCCGCATCGTGAAGAGGCGGCCGCCTTCGCCCCGTGCGGCTTCCGAAATCAGCATCCGTTTCTGCGGCGTCTCAATCGTCGTAGGGTGATACTGGATCATTTCCAGATTAGCCGCTTTTATGCCGGAGGCAAAAAGCGAAGCCGTGACGGAACCGTCGTTTACACTGGATCCGGTCGTCTTGCCGAACAATCCGTTCAGGCCTCCGCTTGCGACAATCAGCGCGTCGGATGTCCGGTAGGAAATTTCCCCGGTAATCATATCTTCTGTAAGGATTCCTGCATAATGCCCGTCCTTCAGGATGCATTCGATGAACTTTGTATTCTCCAGGGTCCTGATTTTCCCCTGCGCACAATAGCGAAGCATCACTCCGTGAAGTCCGTTCACGAGCTGCTTGCCGATTCCGGCCTTGGAGAAAACGGTCCGTTTCTTTTTCTGACCTCCGAAATACCGAAGATCCGGGTTCCCCATTTCGTCCCGGCTGAATACGACTCCTTCTTTTGCGAGCTCCCGGATTAATTCCGGTGCATGCTCCGTCAGCCCGCGGACAGCCGCCTCATCTGATAAGCCGGCACCGGATTTCATGGTGTCGTCAAAGTGCTGTTCTACGGAGTCGTCTTCCCCTTTTGTATTCAGCGCCGCATTAATCCCGCCTGCAGCCATGACAGACTGCGCGCGTTCCGGCGGATACGGGGAAATCAGCGTGATTCCGTATCCTCTTTTTGCTCCTTCAATTGCCGCGGATATGCCTGCAAGACCGCAGCCGATAATCAGCAGTTCCATTGTCAGCCTCTGAAATAGTTCGGATAATAGGTAAGAAATGCAGCAATTGACAATATGGTCGGCAGGATCCCTGCGAAAACGGCAACGATTTTTGCCTTCTTCAGATCCGTATCTTCACGCAACCATCCCAGCGTGATAAAACTTTTCGGAACAGCGATGAATAAATGTATTCCTGCCATTGCCATCGTCAGGATGATCAATGTACAGGACCAGGGTTCCGGCTGATGGACAAGATAAAATATATGGGAAAAAGCGAAGACAAGCAAAAGCAGTCCTGCCGCATACTGGATAAGGGATGTCCTGTTCAGACGGATATAAAGCCGTCCTCCTTTGAGCAGCTTCACGAGCACGAACGGGAGGCTGAGAATGACATGGATCATAAGACACGTAATCAGGATTCTTCCGAGAATCAGCAGTATGGGTGTTAACGTAAAGAATCCGAACATGAGCCCGGATGCATAAAAAGAATGCACGATAAAAATCAGCACACATATAAGCCCGAAAATCGTTGAGAGCATCTTTCGCATATCTGATCCTTCATCCTTTACGATTCATACCGGAAGACTGACGGTACCCGTCTTTGTCTCCGGCCGGATTACGTACTTATCTTAGCCTGCGACCCACAACAAAACCGTAACAAGGTTTTTGCTGCGTTTCCACCCTGTTTTTTTAACAGTTGATTATAACATTATTCTATTGAATATTCATTTAACTGCCATGTGTTATTGGAAGAATTTGTTTTACCGGTGCTGATGCAAATAATTTATTTACCAGGTGCAGTTTTTGTTCAGATCATATTTACCGTTTCGAAGGCATCAGTTACAATATGTGTAAACAAAAAGTGCAACGGGTGCGATTTCACAGGAGGCTGCTCATATTGGGTGTTTTATCAGTCGCAGAATCCATAGAAAAGCTTGGAGCTGATTTCCCGAACCTGAACTGGAATTTTGAGGAGCACAGGATCGGGAAGCGGAAAGAACTGATTTCCCAGTGGCTAGGGGATTCTGATGAAGATATCATGGTCTGTGTTTTCAAGGGAAAGGAAATCCATGAGAAATTCCACAGGCAGGATTTCTTCTTCATCAATTACGCTTATACGGGAGATTACGGGGCCCAGAGCTATCGGTTTGACAACCATGTGACGGTCAGGGAGAATGAATGCTATATCGGCCAGCCGTTTTCCGGCTATGCCCTCTATGGTGCGGGAAATAAGGACATCGTCATCATCGGCGTGCTGATCAGGAAAGAGGTCTTTTACCGGAGCTTCCTGCAAACGGTATCCGCCGACCGGAGGCTGCTCCATTTCTTCCTGGATCCGAAGATCAACAGCTTTTCCGATGAATTCATCCATCTTGAGAATCTGCAGGACGGTTCCATCCGGACGCAGATCGAGCTGATGGCTGCAGAGTACGCCAATAAGAATGCGGGGACGCAGGCAATCCTGAAGCCCATGACGCAGACGCTGGTCATGATGCTGGCACGGCAGTTCAGGAAATCCGGTGATGGGCCGGAAAATGAAGATGTGATCGGAAGGATGGAACGCTATATGGAGGAACACCTCGACCATGTGACGCTTGGGATGCTTTCTTCTGAGTTCGGGTATCATCCAGCCTATATCTCGGACAGGCTTTCAAAGAAAACGGGAAGGACATTTTCCAACATACTGCTGTCACAGAGGATGGAACGTGCCGTTTTCCTGATGCGGAATACCGACCTGTCAATCGAGGAGATCGTCCCGATGGTCGGGTACACCGACAAGAGCAACTTCCATAAGGCGTTCCGGGATTATTACGGGAAGACGCCCCGGCAGTTTGTCCGGGATGGAAGATAGGGCACACATAAAGATATACCACTAATAAACATAAGAATTGCCACTGAAACCGGGACAGTCCTTCTGTAGAATAAAGTCAGCATCAGGAAAAGATGACTTTCTTTCTTACAGGAGGATTTTATTATGTACAGCAATTTCGTATTCGACATGCCGACCAGGGTTCTGTTCGGGGCGGGTGCCCTGAATCATTTGAGAAATGAGAAGCTCCCCGGAAAAAAGGCATTGATCGCCACATCGAATGGTCAGTCCGCAAAGAAGTATGGCTACCTTGCCCGGGTCGAGAAGGAAATGGAGCTTGCGGGCGTAGAGCATGAGCTTTTTGACGAGATCCGTCCGAATCCTACCAGAGACAATGTCATGGACGGGGCGAAGAAGGCAAAGGATACAGGCTGCGATTTCATCGTGGCGCTGGGCGGCGGTTCCGTCATGGACTGCTCCAAATGCATCGCGCTGATGATGACGAACGGCGGGGACATCTGGGATTATTCCCTGAGCGAAAATGGCGGCAAGAAGAACCCGGAAAATCCGGCGGCTCCGATCATATGCATCACGACGTCGGCGGGCACCGGCAGCGAAGTGGATATGGCCTCCGTCATTTCCTATGATGAAGTCAATGAGAAGACCGGAATCTTCTTCTATTCCATGTTCCCGACGATCTCCGTCGTCGATTCCGACCTGATGATGAGCGTTTCCCCGAGGTTCACGGCATACCAGGGCATGGATGCCTTCTTCCATGCGGCGGAAAGCGTCGTCAATACGAAAGAACATCCGATGGGAGAAATGTTCGCCCTGAAGGCGATCGAATTGATTGCGGCGAACCTTCCCAGGGCATACAGGGACGGGAACGATAAAGAGGCCAGGGCAAATATGGCGCTGGCGAACACCCTTGCCGGCTACTATATGCTCTGCACTTCGGAACACACGATGGAGCATGTCATGGGAAGCTTCCATGACAGCCTGGTCCATGGAGCCGGCCTGATCATGATCAGCCATGCCTATTTTGACTTCTTCGCCGAGAGGAAAGCGGCCGAAGGCCCTATGATCCGGATGGCAAAAGCGATGGGCGCAGAAAATCCGTCTTCCGGGAAGGACTTCATTCAAGCGCTTGACAGCCTGATCGCCGTTGTGGGCTGCGCGGATCTTAAGATGAGCGATAACGGCATCACGAAGGAAGAACTGAAGAAGTTCCCCGGGATGATACACAAGGTGCTCGGCGGAGACATCACGGCAGATCCGCTTCCGCTCTCTGATGACGATTATCTTGAAATCTATGAGAAGTCTTACAGATGAAGCAAACATATATGGAATGCCTGTATGAGGCGGAAAGGAAATTTTCATGAAAACAAGAAAAATGGAACCGGGAGAAATTGCGAAGCATGTAAACCCTATGACGATGTTCGAGGAGAACTGGTTCCTGGTCAGTGCTGCAGAAAAGAGTGCGGCAAATACGCTGACAGCTGCATGGGGCGGATTTGGCAATGTCTGTAATAAAAAAACAGTGACAGTCTATATCCGCCCGCAGCGCTACACGAAGAAATTCATCGATGCGAGCGGACGGTTCACGTTGACCTTTTTTGATTTCAGCGATGCGGATGTCAGGAAGGCTCTTGGATATCTCGGCAGTCATTCCGGAGCGGATGAGCCGGATAAGATCAAAAGTTCCGGACTTACGCTTACGGATATCGACGGACAGCCGACCTATACGGAAGGAAAGTATGTCCTTCTATGCAGGCCATTTTTCAGGCAGCAGCTGGAAGAGGGAAATTTCCTTGATGCTGAAGTGGCAGATGAATCATTTCCATCCAAGGACTTTTCCGTGATGTATATCGCGGAGGTCGAATCCGCATACGAAATTCTGAAGTAAAGCGATGAAGAAAATAAGGGAAGCTGTCCTTGCGGCAGTTATGGCGATGTCCCTGATTGATGATAGGAGGTAGGAAGAAATGCTTGAAAAGGACAAGCTCCAGAAGGCATTTACCTATATTGAGCCCGGTCCGGTCGTCCTGCTTACGACAAGAGACGGACAGAAGGATAATATCTGCACGATCAGCTGGATGATGGCAATCGACTATTCGGAGCATTGCCGCATAGCCATATCAACAGGTGTGTGGAACAGCTCTTTCAAAACCATGATGCAGACAAAGGAATGCGGCATCTGCATTCCTTCTGCGGATATGGCGGAGAAGGTTGTGGGGATAGGAACCTGTTCGGGCAGGGAAATTGATAAATTCACAGAATTCTCACTTACGCCATTCGAAGGCACTTCGGCTAAGGCACCGCTTATCTGCGAATGCATTGCAGGGCTGGAGTGCCGGGTGATCGATTACATCGAAAAATACGGTCTGGTTATCCTCGAATGCAATCAGCTCTGGGTAGATAAAACGAAAGAGTTCCTGCCTACCTTGCATGCAAACGGCGACGGCACATTCCGGACAGACAGCGACAGAGTAATCAATCTGCGGGAAGAGATGCGTATGTGGGTGCCGGGTGGATCCGAGAGATTTTGAGAAAATACAAAGTACTTTTTAGGAGGAAAAGTTGTTATTTCCTACTCTTCACAATTCAGAAGAACTTACAAAGCTGGTCGAAGAGACCGGCTTTATGCCGTTTTTTGCAAATGAAATTCCTGGTTTTTCCGTTGAAGAATGCACGCCAAAAGAATATTGGTTTGTTGACGGAGTAAACGGGCCATGGGAATGGAAAGGCGAAATCGCACAGGGAAGGAATATTGCCTATGGAAAGCTTTTCCATAATAAGGCAGGCTATGTAAGCAAAAAATGGTACAAATATCTGGCGAATTACCGGCGGGACGGATATGATTTTGATGCAAGATATGAAGACGGCCTGGCGGCAAGAAAAGACAAGCAGATCATGAATTATCTTACAGAACACGGAAGCTGCCTGTCAAAGGAACTCAAGGCTTTTGGCAATTACCGCAAAGGCGGAAATACAGGATTTGAAACGGTCATAACGCGTCTTCAGATGCAGACTTATATTACGGTTCAGACATTTGAGAATCAGATAGATAAAAACGG
>Ga0070399_1000818_pt1 | contig 34284 bp, 24 predicted proteins | sample BioMet4_FD_61217 | JGI IMG/M metagenome (GOLD analysis project Ga0070399, IMG submission 61217) | Microbial communities from bioreactor (seeded with sewage sludge) at LBNL, California, USA - Biofuel metagenome 4 (version 1) | ecosystem: Engineered > Bioreactor > Anaerobic > Unclassified ... | reverse complement strand
TTTTAACATTTGAGCTGCCGCAAAAGATACAGTTTTTTTATTCATGAGCTTTCAAATGCAGCAAAGGTAATAAATAATGGACACCTGGAAGATTTCATCCTACCAAATGTCCATTACGCCCAAAATCGATGACTTTCGTCTTTTTAAAGATATATGAGTGAAGAGTTATATGTCACATAAAAATTGATGTTCAAACATCGTCATCTGTCAAAACGAATTCCTGGTGGAACTTGATACTAATTGTAAAAGAAATAGATATAAACGAAAAATTCCAAGAGAAAGACTAGTCCTATTCTCTTGGAATTTGTAATGTTAGTAGGGACAATCGGGCTCGAACCGATGACCTCTGCAATGTGACTGCAGCGCTCTAAACCAACTGGGCTATGCCCCTAACTATTGTTTGCCTTAAAATTGTATTGCAAAAGTAGACAAAATTTACGTTTTGACAAAATAATAATCTCCTTTTTTAGGTTCAAAGCTATTATAATAGTTTAGCCCCCTTTAATGAGTTGTATGATTTTATCCAGCAGTTCGCCAATACTGTTTGATGTAGTGCTGTCTGTGCTCTCTTTGATTTTACGCTTAACTTTACTTCCCACATGGTTAATAATAGAACTACTAATTGCCGTGCCAAGATCAGTTGTATCCGCTGACTGTGTTTCAGTTTTATTGTCTTTTTGGTCCTGGGGGGCATTGATGTTTGTAGGATCGTCAACGTTTGTGTTGTTGTTCATACTATGCTCAACTCCACTTTGATCGACAACAGAAGAGACCATAGAGGCAATCTTTTCTTCACTTGTCGTGAAAACTTTGCCAAAGATTCCATAGGATGTTGTGATGTCTCCTTTTTTAGTCTGGATAGATGTCGTAGAGAATAAAACATAGTTGTTATATTCAAGCACATTGTCCAAAGTCATATTAATAAGGGGTCCGGCAAAGAGGTGGCTTATCATACTCAAACTCTGAAAGAAGTCATCGTTGTTTTGAGAGGCTACTGCATGAGTAATTCCACGCGTTATTTTCTCTCGGATTGCTTCACGATGGTCATCCTTAGAAGGGTTTGTAATACCCATGAACAGAAGAAGTCCAATGATGATAACGCCAGCCCAAATGAGTCGATGAGAACTTTTAGGTTTTGACTCAACATTGGTGCCTACTTGCGATTGTTGTTGAGAATTAACCCCATAGGGATTCATTGGCTGTTCCTTGGAAACCTCAGTAGGATTAAACGGCGGCGGTGGAGAAGGCATTGCGGGTCCTTGAGATTGTGAGTTGCCGTAGAAGAGAGGCTTCAACTCCTCCACTTTCCAGGCTGGGGTCCACTGAACCATGCCTTCCGCCCATACTAATGTCTCGGACGATAGGTTGCGAAGACGTAGTTCTTCGATTGAGAATGGCCCTTGTTGGACATTGTTGATGATGATGAAATATTCCATGATTCTCTTGTGGTTATTCAACGGTTACACTTTTGGCAAGGTTTCGTGGCATATCAACGTTGAGTCCTTTAGCCACTGCAATGTGGTAGGCTAAGAGCTGCAATGGGATGACCGAGAGCAGAGGGGCCAAAGGCGCCAAAGTGGAAGGTATTGGAATGCAATGGTCCGCAATCTTGTCGACCGCCTGATCACCCTCTGTAACGATAGCAATGATGCGTCCGCCGCGAGCCTTGACCTCTTGCATATTGGAGATAATCTTTTCGTATCCTTGATGGTGAGTGGCGACCACGAGCACTGGCATCATATTGTCAACCAGAGCAATGGGCCCATGCTTCATTTCTGCAGCAGGATATCCTTCAGCGTGGATATAACTTATCTCTTTGAGCTTTAAAGCTCCTTCAAGAGCTACAGGATAGTTCCAGCCGCGTCCAAGATATAAGAAGTTAGTTGCGTAAGTATAATTTTGTGCCAACAGCTTTATCTGATCGTTGATTTGGAGGACTTTTTCGATTTTGTCGGGAATGGCTGCCAATTCACTTGTAAGTGCTGCAAAATCCTCGTGATTGATGGTTCCCTTGGCCTGTGCTAAGGCAAGAGTGAGCAGTGTTAGACAGGTGAGCTGTCCTGTAAAGGCTTTTGTAGATGCAACACCAATCTCTGGACCGACATGGATATAAATGCCCGTATCTGTGGTTCGAGCAATGCTTGAACCTACTGCGTTCACAATACCAAAGATGAATGCACCATTTTCCTTTGCCAAGTGTATGGCGGCCAAGGTATCGGCAGTCTCTCCACTTTGAGATATGGCTATGACAACATCAGAGGAATAGATGACAGGGTCTCTATAGCGGAACTCAGAAGCATAGTCAACTAAAACAGGAATCTTACAGAAATGTTCAATTAGCTGTTTGGCAACAAGGCCAGCATGCCAGCTAGTGCCACAAGCCACAATAATAATTCGGGTTGCAGATAGTAGGCGAGCTTTGTTATGGTGTACGGCGCTGAGAATAATTTTGTCGTCAAACAACCGTCCGCTCATACAATCACGCAGACATCTTGGCTGATCGAAAATCTCCTTAAGCATATAGTGAGGATAGCCCTCTTTGTCAAGCATATTCAAGTTAACATCTATTTGTTTGACATTAACATCGATCGAATTATTCTTTAGATCAATAATCTCCAAAGGCTTGTTGGGATGACAAACCGTTATTTGCTCATCATCAATATAAACCACATTTTTTGTGTATTCGGCGATAGGGGTTGCGTCTGAGGCAATAAAGAATTCGGTATTGTCTTTACCTATGCCGATTACCATTGGTGAACCTTTGCGTGCGGCGACAATAGTAGATGGGTCCTGACGGTCTACGACTGCTATAGCATAAGCTCCGATGCATTTGCTCAAGGCATGGCGCACAGCCTCCGTGAGTGTGCAATTGTGACCCTGTTGGGCGAACTCAATAAGTTGCACAAGCACTTCTGTGTCAGTGTCGCTTTTGAAATGAAAGCCAAGTTCTATGAGTTGATCGCGTAGAAGAGCATAGTTCTCAATAATTCCGTTATGCACTAAGGCGAGATTCCCACTCTCAGATACATGTGGATGGGCATTGCGGACAGATGGATCACCGTGTGTTGCCCAACGTGTATGGGCTATGCCGGTAGTTCCTGAACAATCTTTGTCTGTAGCGATATTCTCCAAATCGCTAACCTTGCCTTTGGCTTTGTAGACATGAAGCTCATCTTTGGCGTTGAGCAAGGCTACACCTGCCGAATCATAACCGCGATATTCCAAACGATGCAACCCTTTAACAAGGATATTAAATGCATTCCGAGTTCCGGTGTATCCTACAATTCCACACATAATTATTAATATTAAATCGGCTGCAAAATTACAGATTAATCTATGAAAACTCTTTTCTTGTAAGACAATTTGTGTAAGAAAGGTATAAATTTTGAAAAAAACGGAAGATTTGTCAAGAATGTGTTATCTTTGCACCACGTTACAACCATTGAATATGAACCTTTTAAGTAAATTTGTTAATTGGTATTTTACTAAGAATGCAATACCTTATTGGAGCATCCTCATTATTGATTGCTTGATTTGTTACCTTTCTGGAATTTTAGTATTCTGGTTATATTATAATGGAGCTGTTACGTTAGGTAACATTATTATCTTGTCCAAGACCATTTTGGTCTATATGTGTTTTAACCTTATTGGATTCAGGGTATTCCGCATTTACAGCGGAATAATAAGATATTCTTCATTTGTCGACTTACAAAGAGTGGGGTTTGCCATGGCGCTGAGTTGTCTTATTGCCGAGATAGCCCATTATATCATCTATTTTTCGGACATGGATTTCGTCAGATTGCAAGGACGACAAATATTCCTGATGTATTTTATTGCAACCATCTTGATGTGGACTTTCCGAATCTTTGTCAAGACACTCTATGATGTACTTTTCAGTTCTGATCATGGCAAACGTGCGTTGGTCTATGGTGTTCATGAAGGTGGTGCGGCGTTGGCTAATATGATTCGAAACACAAAACCTGCACAGTTTCAACTCAAGGGATTCATTTTGCATGATTTATCATTACGTGGGAGAACACTCATGGGTGTCAAAATGTATGAGCCAAATGATGAATTGGCAGACACATTAAAGGACTTGAATATTCAGGCGGTATTAGTTTCGCCATTACAGGTTGATCATTTCAGAGATAACAAGAAACTACAGGACATGTTGATTGACGCAGGTGTCAAGATCTATATGACAAGAAATTCACAGGAATGGCATAAGGGTATGGATCTGAAATCTGGTCAAATTAAGGAAATAAATGTTGAAGACTTATTGCCACGAACACAAATTCATGTTGACATGGATTCCATAGGTGAGATGTTAGCAGGTAAGAAAGTGATGATTACAGGTAATGCAGGGACAATTGGTTCTGAGATGCTTACCCAGATTTTACCATATAGGCCAGCGCACCTTATATTAGTGGATCAAGCAGAGACCCCACAACATGACATCAGACTGTTGATGAAGAATAAATATCCTGATACTCCGTGTGAGACTATCGTGGTTAGCATCACTCAGAAAGAGCGCATGGATAAGATCTTTGATACATATCGACCAGAGTATCTTTTTCATGCAGCGGCATATAAGCATGTTCCTATGATGGAGGATAACCCTAGTGAAGCAATATATAACAACGTCTTTGGCACTAAAGTAATTGCTGATCTCTCCGTGAAATATGACGTGAAAAAGTTTGTAATGGTCTCAACTGATAAGGCTGTGAACTCTACAGGTGTAATGGGCTGTTCCAAGCGTATCTGTGAAATATATTGTCAGAGTTTGAATAATGCCATAGTTGCCGGAAAAATATTAGATGGAAAAGGTGAGAAAGCAATTACACAGTTTGTGACAATACGCTTTGGCAATGTATTAGGATCTAACGGGTCTGTCATTCCTATCTTCGAGAAACAAATAAAGAATGGTGGTCCCGTGACAGTAACTGATCCAAATATCATTCGCTATTTCATGCTGACTTCAGAAGCTTGTAAGCTTGTTTTGGAAGCAGGAACACATGGAAAAGGCGGTGAGATCTTTGTATTTGACATGGGTGCGCCGGTTAAAATTGCTAATTTGGCAAAAAGAATGATTCAGTTGAGTGGTGCACATGGCATAGAAATTAAATATGTAGGACTTCGCCCAGGCGAGAAGCTTTACGAGGAACTCCTTTCGGACAAAGAGACAACATTACCAAGTTTCCACGAAAAGATTCGTATTTGCAAGGTCAGAGAATATGATTTCAATCTAGTAAATCAAGAGATAAAAGAACTTATCGATGTTGCTAAAACTTACGATGATATGTCTATCGTAAGGAAAATGATTGAGATTAATCCTGAGTATCATCCAAACAATACGACATGGTCTACATTGAATAACACAGAACCAGACTATAAAATACAATCAACAAGAGCACAAGTGAGTGTGAATTTTAACAGGTAGAAATGAAAAGTTCAACTAAGAAAATATCATATACAAGACAAGAGGAACTATGGAACTCATGGAGCCATGCTGCGGGAATTCTCCTGGGTGTGGTGTTTGGAACCATTTTCTTGGGATGGTGCATACGTGAGCGCAACGGATGGGCAATGTTTGGAGTTGCCCTTTATTTGTTTGGGATGCTTGGATCATATGTGTCTAGTACTATATACCATGCCTTGAGTCCACAGAGTCGATGGAAAGAGCGTCTACGTCGTCTGGATCATTCTGCTATTTATTGGCATATTGCGGGTTCCTATTCACCTATCACCTTACTAGCACTTTGGCATCATGGGTATTGGGGTATCTCCTTATTCATATTTGTTTGGGCGTGTGCTGCAGTAGGGACATATTTCTCTTTTTTTAATTTGAAGGCGCACAACAATTTTGAAACAATATGCTACGTGGGCATGGGTTTGAGCGTCATGGTAGCCTTCAAGCCTTTGTTGGCTGCCGTTCCGATAGGTACTGTTTCTTGGATTATGGCAGAGGGGGTCTTTTATATTATAGGTGCAGCCTTTTATTCATTGCATAAGCGCAAATACATGCATACCATTTTTCACTTCTTTGTGCTTGCTGGGTCAGTGTGCCATATTATTGCAGTTTGGCAAATGCTAATGCAGTATCTTTATTTGCAATAGATATTCGGTACTTTTTGGGTGATATTCCGACAATTTTGCTAAAGAGTCGTGAGAAATAATAGCAGTCGTCAATACCTACTTTCCCACATATCTGATTAATTTTCATATCGGTTGTTTCAAGGAGTTTACACGCATACTTTACCTTTATCATATTGAAATAGTTTAAAGGAGAATGCCCAGTGTTGTTCTTGAAGATTAGTGAGAAATGAGTAACAGAGTAACCGGTATATTCGGCAAGTTGATTTAGCGAAAGTTTCTTTTCGATGTTTTCGCTCATATAGTTAATGGTCGCATTGACAACATTGTTTTCGTCAATACGCTCATCTTTCTTATGATATTTTCTGAATAGATGCAAATACTTAAAAGTGGCAAGATAATTGTAAAGAAGAATGCTACTATAATATAGATTATACTTGTTGTAGCCGTCAGATAAAGTTAAGAATATCTCTTCAAAAATTATATTTCGGTCTGCAATTCTGGAATCACCACCAGGAACTATGTCGTTAGGTTGCCAATAGTTATCACCAAAATAGGGTGCATCTTCTCCAGTGAAATGAACCCAATAAATAGTCCATGGGTCTGCATTGTTTGAGGCATAGACATGTGGCTCGTTTGATGGGATGATGAAGAATTGACTTTCTTTGACGTTAAATTGATGCTCTCGAACTTTATACCATCCCTTTCCTTTTGCACAATATATAAGGATGTATTGTCCAATAGGTGTAGTGCGTTCTCGGTAATGGTAAGCAGCATGAGGATAATAACCTATATCTGTGATATACAACCTACGTAGAAATGGATCCTTAGAGGATGCTTTTTTTATCATATCCGGAAGGCATATCGAGCGCTCTCCAGTAAATCCTTGGCCAATTTTTAACATGTAGCAAATGAATGTCAATGCAAAGATACTAAATAAATCAAACAATGGTAATTTAGTCCATCTTTTCTTCCATGTTGCTCTATTTTGTAAACATAAAGAATAAAGTAATTTTGTAAGCAAATTACTATAAATCAAAAATTTAAACTATGAACCAATTCAACAAAAATTTCGTCTATGCTGTTTGTATAGTGTCTGCTATGGGTGGATTATTGTTTGGTTATGACTGGGTTGTGATAGGTGGGGCAAAGCCTTTCTATGAATTATATTTTGGAATTGCCGATAGTGCGTCCTTACAAGGATTGGCAATGACGGTTGCTTTGATAGGATGCATGATAGGTGCGCTGTTATGTGGATCCTTAGCAGACCGCATTGGCCGAAAGAAATTGCTGATTATCGCATCACTTATTTTTCTTATTTCCTCTGCGGCAGTAGGCGCATCTAAGGGTTTCATGTTTTTCTTGGTATCCCGTTTTGTAAGTGGAGTTGGTATTGGCCTTGCTTCTGGGCTTTCTCCAATGTATATAGCAGAAGTTGCACCAACATCTGTTCGTGGGAAATTGGTGTCTCTTAATCAGTTGACAATTGTATTTGGAATTTTAGCTGCGCAGATTACAAACTGGCTCATAGCAGAGGATATACCTTCGGGTATGGGGACGGCAGAAATTGCAGCATCATGGAATGGACAGATGGCCTGGCGATGGATGTTCTGGGCAGCTATGGTTCCCTCTGCTTTGTTCTTCCTTTTTGCTCTTTTTATTCCTGAGAGTCCTCGTTGGTTAGCTTTGAAGGGAAGAGATTCTTCCTCACTCGATATCTTGACAAAGGTCGGCGGGAGAGATTATGCGACGAAAGAATTGGAGTCAATTAAAAGTACAAATATAATTGCCAACACTCAAGGAGGCCTAAAGATTTTGTTTAGCAATCCTTACCGAAAGGTTCTTCTTCTTGGAGTTGTAATCGCTATCTTTCAGCAATGGTGTGGCACTAATGTAATTTTCAATTATGCCCAAGAGATATTTCAATCGGCTGGTTATGAGATTGGAGATGTACTTTTTAACATCGTTGTCACTGGCATTGCCAATGTGGTTTTCACCTTTATCGCAATATTCACGGTTGACCGCTGGGGACGAAGAGTATTGATGTTAATGGGTGCAGGAGGACTATGTGGCATTTATTTGGTGTTAGGGACGTGTTATTTCTTCCATGTTTCTAGTTTCTTTATGATTATATTGGTAGTAGCTGCCATAGCTTGCTATGCGATGACTCTCGGCCCATGTACTTGGGTGCTGCTTTCAGAGATATTTCCTAATAAAGTACGTGCCGTAGCTGTTGCAACAAGCACTTTTGCATTATGGGTTGGGAGCAGTACACTCACATATACTTTTCCTTTACTAAATAAGGCATTAGGCAGCTTTGGAACATTTTGGATTTATAGCGGAGTGTGTCTATTTGGATTTTTGTTTATGCATAAATTCTTGCTGGAAACAAAAGGAAAAAGCTTGGAACAACTAGAAAAGGAGCTTTGTTCCAAATAAAGAAAACGTTAAGTAAATAATCTATTGTAAGCATATTAATATGGTATCAGCTTGGAGAGAAGATGTTGTTATTCCCACCTATGAAATCGGAGAGGCAGAAAAGAATCCAATTTTCTTAGAGAAAAGAGTATATCAAGGATCAAGCGGTGTGGTCTATCCTTACCCCGTCATTGAGAAGATAAGCAATGACCTTACTGATCATACATGGCATGTTGTATGGTTAGAAAATGAATATATCAAAATGATGATTATGCCAGAATTGGGGGGAAGAATTCAATATGCTTACGATAAGATTAAGCATCGACCTTTTGTCTACTATAATCATGTCATTAAACCTGCCCTCGTAGGACTTACAGGACCATGGATATCAGGAGGTATAGAGTTTAACTGGCCACAGCATCATCGTCCGAGCACATACCTTCCTATAGACTCTAATATTGAGAATAACGGGGATGGATCGGTTACGGTCTGGGTGAACGAATATGAACGCATGTTCCATCTGAAAGGAGCGGCAGGATTTACTCTTCGTCCAGGATGCGCCTATCTTGAAATCAAGGGACGAGTCTATAATGGAACCTTTTTACCACAAACCTTTCTGTGGTGGGCCAATCCTGCAGTATCAGTTAATGATTATTATCAGAGCGTATTTCCACAAGATATTAATGCTGTTTTTGATCATGGCAAAAGGGCTGTAAGTAGTTTTCCGATAGCTACCGGAACTTATTATAAAATGGATTATTCTGCTGGTATAGATATCTCAAATTACAAGAATATTAAGGTGCCCACATCATATATGGGAGTAAACTCTAAGTTTGATTTCGAAGGAGGGTATGAGAATGATAGTCAAGGCGGTATGTTGCATGTTGCAAATCATCATGTGTCTCCCGGCAAGAAACAATGGACTTGGGGGAATGGTGATTTTGGTAGGGCATGGGATAGAAACCTTACTGATAGTGATGGCCCTTATATCGAATTGATGGCTGGTGTGTTTACCGAAAACCAACCTGACTTTACTTGGCTTATGCCTTATGAGGAGAAACGGTTTACCCAATATTTTATGCCGTATCGTGAACTTGGCGTTGTCAAGAATGCCACTAAGGATTTATTGATGAATCTTGAACCTGCAGACAATGGGAAAGTAAATCTAAAAATATTTGCTACAAGCCGGCAAAACATTAGGATAACACTTATGAATGATGGGGAGAAGGTGTACTTTGATGAGGTCGTAAGTATATCTCCAGAGGAGTTGTTAGATGTTATAATCGATGTGAATGGTAATCCTTTGGAGCATCTGAGCTTAGTAGTCCTACCAGCAGCTCAGGTGCCTGACTTTGTGCGCAATACTCCATTATTGACATGGCATGCTGAGAAAGATGAAATTTATCCGATTCCTGACCCAGCTCAACCTGCATTATTACCCAATGAAATAAAGACTAATGAGCAATTGTATCTAACAGGCTTGCATCTAGAACAATATCGTCATGCTACCTATAATCCAGTAGGCTATTACGAGGAAGGTCTTCGCCGAGATCCGTTTGATTACCATTGCAATAATGCCTTAGGTTTATGGTATTTCCGTAAGGGATGTTTTGCTAAAGCTGAGCAATATCTGAGAACCGCTGTAAAGGTTATCAAGAAATACAATCCAAATCCTTATGATGGTGAACCGATCTATAATTTAGGTCTCGTTTTGAAGTATCAATATAAATTTGATGAGGCTTATGATTATTTCTGGAAATCCACTTGGAATGCTGCTTGGAAAGACGCGGGATTTTTTGAATGTGCGCGTATCTCCGTGATGCAGCATCGTTTAAATGATGCTTTGGAAGAAATAGACAATAGTTTGGCGAATAATGCTTTCAATCATAAGGCACGAGCACTTAAGGTTGCTATCTTACGGCTATCAGAAAGGAAAACAGAGGCTATCGAATTGGCGAAGGAAAACATTAAGATTGATGGTTTCAATTATATGAGTCTTTATGAGCTCTACTTACTAACTACTGATAAGCAGTATGTTGAACAAATGACAGAGCTCATGCATGGCGCTTCTAACAATTACCATGAACTCGCTCTTGACTATTGCGCAGCTGGCCTCTGTAAGGATGCTTTGTCGGTGTTGGATTTAGCAGTCATTAATCATGCGAGTACACCGATGACCTATTATTATATGGGATGGGCTGGAAGAGAGAAGGCTTATAAGCAAGGAGAGTTATTCAATCCAGATTATTGCTTCCCTAATAGATTGGAGGATGTGTTGGCTTTGCAGGCTTCTTTGCAACATAACGGACATGATTCCAAGGCTAGTTACTATTTAGGTTGTCTTTATTATGCCAATTGCCAGTATAAGATAGCTAAAGGGTATTGGCTCGAATCATCGATACATGGACCGGAATTCCCTACTGTTTGGCGTAATCTTGCACTTGAAACTTATAACAAGGAACATGATGCGGCTCAGGCGGTAAAGTACATGGAAAAGTCATTTGCTTTGAATAAGCAGGATGCTCGCATCCTTATGGAGCTTGACCAACTCTACAAGAGAATTGGGTACGAGCATACTTTCCGCTTGGAAAACTTGCGACTATATCCTAATCTTATTGCACAACGTGATGATCTTTTGCTTGAGGAGATTACATTGTTAAATCTTGCAGGCAATTATGAAGAGGCTATTCACCTACTTGAAAATCATCAATTCCATCCATGGGAAGGTGGAGAAGGTAAAGTGACAGGTCAGTATCAATATTCACGAGTCGAACAAGCTAAGATTTTCTTGAGTAGGAAAGAATATGGCAAGGCTATCCCATTGCTAGAGCAGTGCCTAGATTATCCTTCTTATTTAGGTGAAGGACGATTAGAGAATGCTCAGGAAAACGACTTTTATTATTTTCTAGGATGTGCTTATGAGGGATTAAATGAACTTGCCAAAGCTGAAAGTTGTTGGCAAAAAGCTACTCATGGCCCACAAGAACCTGCGGCTGCAATGTATTATAATGATGCAAAGCCAGATAAGATTTTCTATCAAGGGCTTGCACTCCAAAAATTAAAACGTACAGACGAAGCCAATGGTAGATTTTATAAATTAGTCAATTACGGAAAGCAACATATGTTTGACCAGGTCAAGATGGATTATTTTGCGGTGTCACTTCCAGACCTCCAGATTTGGGAAGGAGATCTTAATCTGCAGAATATAATACATTGTAAATACCTACTTGCGTTAGGGTTCTATGGTTTAGGTGATAATAAACATGCAGTCCGTTATCTAGATGAGGCACAACAACTTGATATCAATCATTTAGGCTTAAAGTCCTTAGATCTGTTAATGAAGTCAGGCTTATAATAGCGGTATCATTTAAGTTTGAAGCGAAGCATGCAAACAGAATCATGATGACAATTCATATATAGCAATCCATAAGTTAATTATTCTTAACCGAATAATAAATTCTCAACGCAAAATGTCGTTATCATAAATAAACATTATCTTTGCAGATAGGATTTAATGGAACAGGCTTATGGCAAAAAAGATACTTTCACTATTATTGTTGATGGTTTTGTTTATTGGTGCTCCTCAGATAGCAAGTGCTTCCTCATCTATTGAAATTATTGAAAATGATTTCGAGAGTATCACTATTTCCGTCAACGAAGAGTCAGTATTACATGTTACAGGTGCATCTGGTTTAGTCCTTTTTGTCTATAATGTGACTGGTGTTCAGGTTATGACGATCAAGGTCGATGGTGCGGATAAAAGTTATAACCTGAACTTGCCAAAAGGTTGCTACATCGTTAAGGTTGGGAAAGTTGTCCGTAAAGTGTCTATTAGATAGAGACTATCCATTTATTCTTTGAAGTCTGGTAATACAACCCCTGTTCTTCTTCTGTTGGCATTAATGTTATGGTCATGCCAAGAGAAAAATCCTAATCCTAATAGTCAGCTTTCCATTGATGACTATGCATCTTTGGATACATCTGTGTTATCATTAAATTCTCATCGCGTTTGGGAAGAAATAGATTCCTTATCAAAGACGGATGAGGATTCTATGTTTGCAGATGTAGCTACACGAAATATATACAATAACAAGAAATCATTCTTATGGGTTGACCGTAAAGGAGTTAATTCTCGTGCTGATAGTATCCTTAATTATTTGCAATGCATAAATAGTCTGGGATTTAGCAAGCAAAAATTTTGTTTGCATCAGATTGAAAATGATTTAAGAAGAATAAGGAGTCTTGAATTTGGCGACGGAGATAATCGGATTAACAAGGTCATTGCTCGTCTTGAATATAATTTGACAAAGGCATATTTGAGATATGCTATTGGTCAGCAATTTGGGTTTATGAATCCATCGAAGGTGTTTAATAAGCTTGATGTTCAAGACTTAGATACAAGTAAGGTATCTTATCATAAGCTTTTCGATATTAAGATAAAGCATGAAAACCGTGATTTTGTAGAGTATGCCTTACATAAAGTTCATGTCGATAGTGTTGCCGAATTTTTGCGTGAGACTGAACCCAAAAGTCCCTTCTATTACGCTTTGAGAAGACAGTTGAATAGTACCAATGTAGATTTGCTTGGTAAAGCACGAATTCAAGTTAATATGGAACGTTGCCGATGGAGAATGCCCGACTATCCGCAGGCTCATTCGAAATATGTATTAGTTAATATTCCATCATTTCATTTATATGCCCAAGATGGGGATAATGAACTGATAATGCGTGTAGCTTTCGGTTCTTTTGAAAGTAAGACCCCACTTATGATTAGTGAAATTAAGAAGATGGAAATCAATCCTCAATGGGTAATGCCGCGCAGTATTATCAAGAAAAGCATTATTCCGCATGTGGGCAATGTTACTTATTTTGATCAAAGGAATTATTTTATTCGAAATAGATATACTGGAAAGATAGTTGAAACTCGTCAAGTCACACGCCAGATGTTGGAGAGTGGAGATTACTTCGTCATTCAAAGAGGAGGAGAAGGAAATGCAATGGGGCGAATAGTGTTCCGTTTCGACAACGATTTGGCCATTTATCTGCATGATACTTCTTCACGTGATGTATTCGAGAAATCAGATCGCGATGTTAGTCATGGATGTGTAAGAGTTGAACGTCCGTTTGACCTTGCTGTTTTTTTGCTTGAAGAAAAGGAATCCTCTTTAATAGATAAGATCAGCTACTCCATGACTGCAGACGTCACACCGTTAGGAATCGAGGAGAAGAAACTAACTGACAAAATGCGCACCGTAGCTGATACGCTAAATAAAAAAATGTTGATTGGAAGCGTAAACGTAACTCCTCATATACCAATTTTCATTATCTATTATACGCTATACCCGTCCAGGGATGGCAAAATCAGATCGTATCCAGACGTATATGGTTATGATGCTTTGATTTACAAAAAACTTAAAAATTACATCTAAAATTCATTACGTGAACAATAGCGACGAAGATAAAATAGTCAGGATGTTGACTGATCCTCACCGACAAAGAGAGGCCTTCTCTGTTGTGGTAAGGCAATACAGTGAATCGCTGTATTGGAAAATTCGCCGTATCGTACTTTCGCACGATGATGCCAATGATGTCTTGCAGAACACTTTTATCAAAGCTTGGACTAATCTTTCTTCGTTTCAAGGCAAATCTCGCTTTTCCACCTGGCTATATCGAATAGCTATAAATGAGTCATTGGATTTCCTTCGTCATCAGAAGATTGTTGAGCAGGTGAGTGCGGATGAGGATCTGAGTGTAGCATCAAAATTGATGTCGGATGAGTTTTTTGATGGTAATGAGGCCGATGCCTATTTACAAGAGGCTATTGCTACACTACCAGATGTGCAGAGAACAGTATTCAATTTGCGCTATTATGATGGGATGAAATATTCAGAGATGAGTATTCTCCTAGATACAACGGAAGGAGCGTTGAAAGCTAGCTATCATATAGCAGTAAATAAAATCAAGGATTATCTGAAGAAAAGAGAATGATTTTTGTTGATATTACTACTATATTATTGTCAATAAAACCTATGCGAGAGGGTATATATCGTAATAATTTCAATATTCAATTAAACTTTTAGAATTAAATTTCGTCATAGTATCAAAGGGTTAATTATGGAAAGAGAAGAAAAATATATAGCAAAGGAGTTTGGTCGTAGGACACCTTTCAAAGTGCCAGAAGGCTACTTTGACAATTTTGCTTCTCAAGTAATGCAGGTGTTACCCGAGAAACAAGTTCCTGTTCAGGCCCAATTTGTACCGATTAAGGCAAACAGGCGTTATTATTTACGTCGTGTTGCTGTAGCAGCAGCTAGTGTTTGTGTTGCCATATTTGGTGCTGCTGTGATTTTACATAATGACAAAGAGTCCATGGCTAATAACCAGGTCACTTCTTCTTGCGAGAGTTACTCCTCGTCCTCATATACTGCTGTTGATGCCTTGGCAGATTACAGCATGCTTGATAGTGAGGATATGTACACCTATTTAGCAGATTCTAAGTAAAACAATAAAACCATATTATTCATTGAAAAAAATAATTTTTTCTTTAGTTTTGGCATTGTGCACCATACAGATGGATGCTCAAAATCCTCATATGCGTTTTAATCCAGAGCGCTTTGAGGCTGAAATGGAGCAATTTATAGTAGTTCAAGCTGGCCTGTCTCCTACAGAATCAGCTGTATTTTTCCCTCTTTATAAGGAAATGCAAGATAAGCAGAGAATGCTATTCAGTAAAAAAAGACGTTACCATCATACTGATACAAGTGATGATAAGGTGAGTCTAGAAGTGATTAAAGATATGGATTATATTGATTTGCAGATGAAAAAGATTCAGCAGCAGTACCATCTAAAGTTTTGCAAAGTTCTTCCAGCTGGCAAGGTTCTCCGTATTCTTAAAGCTGAAGAAAGATTTCATCGTCAGGCTATTGGGCGAGTATCGCGCGGGCAATAGCCGATGGATTTTTCCTGCAGAATTAGCTCTTTATTAACTTTTGATGATATCTTCTGAATCCTTATAAAAAGGCAGTAGACAATGTCTTGGACAATAAAAAAACAAAAAGCTCGCTAACAAATAATTGTTAGCGAGCTTTTTGTTGGTGTCGGGGCGACAGGATTCGAACCTGCGACCTCCTGGTCCCAAACCAGGAGCGCTACCGGACTGCGCTACACCCCGATTTTTTGAGTGTCCATAACCAATATTGGTTATTTCTTGGATTGCGTGTGCAAAGGTAATCCTTTTTGATTGAACAGCAAAGAAAATTCTTTTTTTTATTAAAAATAAACCTATTGATAGGATATTTTTAGTAGGTTATTATTTTCTAAGCGCCATAAACCACATAAAAAGTGGTATTATATTTAAATCTTGAAATACTCCTCCAAGGCACCCCTTGCACTCCCATGTTCGTTTGGAAGGTCCTCAATGATATGTCCGTCTTCAAGAAGAGCTATACGAGTACTAATGTCTACTGTGTGTTGCAAGTTATGGCTACTCACAAGAATCGTAGCACCAGTAGCATTGTGATAGTTCACGAGCAACTGCTTCAATATGTTCTGTCCTGAAGGATCAAGGAAGTTGAATGGTTCATCAAGTATGACCAATTGTGGCTTTGAGAACAATACAGATATAATTCCAATCTTTTGTTTGTTTCCAGCACTGTAATCTCTGATGTATTTCTTTTGTCCAAACACTTCGCCATTGGCAAAGGGGAGGAAATGAGCAATGCTTGATTCTTCCAGATTATCCCAATTTATAGCTGGTAGACCGTTTACTTTCGCAATAAAATCCAAGTATTCTTCTGGGCTAAGAAAATCTATTAGGAAACTTTCATCTAAATATGCGCCTGTAATTTCTTTCCATTCCTCGGATTGGGAAGGGTCTATTGACTTTATCTCTTCTGCTGCATTTGTCGATGTAGGTGTAAATAGGATGTTACCACCATCGGCTTGGAGTAGATCCAACATTAAGCGAAATAGGGTAGTTTTTCCTGCTCCGTTATTGCCTACTAATCCTAATATTTCTCCTTGATGTATTGTAAACTCAGGAATGTCAACTGCGGTTTTCTCTCCAAACCTCTTCACGAGGTTATTAATATCTATCTGCATGATTTATAATATTCGTTGAAATAATAAACGAATTTCAGCGCAACTTATTGTAAAGGATTATCCAAGATATTTGGCAAGTATCTTGATATTGCCGCTCTCTCTAAGTTTAACGATACTCTTTTCTCTAATTTGTCTCACACGTTCCCGAGTCAACCCCAATTGATCTCCTATTTCTTCAAGACACAACTCGTTACAGCCAATACCAAAACACTCTTTGATGATAATGGCTTCGCGCTCCTTCAATACACGCTCCAAAACGGCATTGAGTTCTAGTGTCATGCTTTCATGGTCCACTTTTTTATCCGTCTTGCCCTCTTCGCCGCTTGTCATTACATCGGCCATAGTGTGATCTTCTCCTTCTTGGAAAGGAGCATCAATGCTTACATGATTACCATCGGCCATCATGCTGTGAGTGATCTTGCTCACTTCCAAGTTTACGGAGGCAGCAATTTCTTCTGTACTTGGGCGTCGTTCGTACTGTTGCTCGAACTTATTGATTTCTTGGTTGATTTTGCTAAGGACACCAACTTGATTCAAAGGTAAGCGAACAATACGGCTTTGCTCAGCTATTGCCTGCAAAATACTTTGTCTAATCCACCATACCGCATAAGAAATAAACTTGAATCCACGCGTTTCATCAAATTTTTCTGCTGCTTTGATCAATCCTATGTTGCCTTCATTAATAAGGTCTGTCAGGGAAAGACCTTGGTGTTGATATTGTTTAGCAACAGAAACTACAAACCTTAGGTTTGAGGTGATAAGCTTATCCTTTGCACGTCGACCTTCCGGACCACCTTTCTTGATGACCTGGGCAAGCGTGATTTCTTCGTCTATGGAAATTAATGGAGTGCGCCCAATCTCTACCAGATACTTGTCTAAAGCTTCGCTGGAGCGATTGGTTATGCTTTTTTGTATTTTAAGCTGTCTCATACTAAAGTGTAAATGCAATAAGACTTTTGAACATCTTTTTTCTCAAAAATCTTTATAAAGGTACTAAAAAAGATACAAATTCAATATAAACTACGCATATTATTATGGAATAATAACTTTTCTTGCCTTAAATTAATCGACAGATTAACAGGTAAGTAGACCTATTTATCAACATTCAATACACGGAAATTAACAACCCTTTTCTTGCATATTTAAAGCTAATTCTTTATGTTTGCATATCAATTAAAAAGATAGACAAGATGGAAATTGAAATTAGACCAGAAGAAGGTAAAGTTTTTGCAATAGACGAGATGAAAGAGGTCGGACTGATGGAGTTTGAAATCAGTGATGACGTCATGACCATTATGCATACTCGAGCCTTCAAGGAGGGTAAGGGAATAGGCCGTGCCTTGGTTGTTAAAGCCATAGACTATGCAAAACAGAATAGTTTATTGATACGCCCTCTGTGCACTTACGCTTTCGCAGTGATGTCAAAAAATCCAGAATACAGTAAGCTTTTGGTCGAAGGTTCGGGTGAATGTTTAACTTGTGGAATCTGATTCATAAGTCATGGCATTGATTAAAACGGTCAATGGGATGACTCCAAATTGGGGCGAAAACTGTTATTTTTCAGAAACTGCTGCTATAATCGGGGCTGCGAATATGGGTGACGACTGTAGTATATGGTTTAATGCAGTGCTTCGTGCCGATGTGGATTCTATCACATTAGGCAATCGTGTAAACGTACAAGATGGAAGTTGTATTCATGAAACAAATGGCATCCCTGTCATCATTGGGGATGATGTAACGATTGGTCATAACGTCACGGTACATGGGGCGATAGTTCATCATGGGGCATTGATAGGAATGGGTTCTACCTTGCTTGACCACTCGGAAGTGGGCGAGGGGGCTATAGTCGCTGCAGGTGCCTTGGTGCTTCAGGGTACGAAGATTCCTGCTTATGAGATTTGGGCTGGCGTCCCAGCGAAGTTTGTTAAGAAAGCTGCTGCTGGTCAGGCAGAGACTAATGCTCGCCATTACCTTGATATGAAGGAGTGGTATACTGAATGAATGTGATGAAATAAATAATCATAAACGAAAGAAATCGGGTAGGGAATGAAAACCAATTGGTGGTTTAATTCTCTACCCGATTTTAATATGTCCAATCGTGTAAGATAATTACACTTTTGGTTAGTTCGTCGCTATCAATGTTTATTTAGCATAAAGAGCAACAATGCTCTCATAGAGTTCCTGCTTACCACTAATTTGCTTGGGTTCGCCATTCTTGCGAGCATATGCTACAAGTTCCTCGAGTGTCATTTTGCCTTCCTCAAACTTCTTTCCCTCACCTGCGTCGAAGCTTGCATAGCGGTTTTGCAGCATCTTTGGCAGAGGACTCTCGTCGATGATGGCTGCTGCGTTGAGAAGAGCGCGTGCCATGGCATCCATACCACTGATATGAGCGATGAACAAATCTTCTGGATCGGTAGAATTGCGACGCAGTTTTGCATCGAAGTTAGAGCCGCCGTTGCCGAGTCCGCCGTTACGAATAACCTGCAACATAGCCTGTGTGAGTTCGAAGTTATCAATGGGGAATTGATCAGTATCCCATCCGTTCTGATAGTCGCCACGGTTGGCATCGATTGATCCGAGCATACCGTTGTCAACAGCTACACATAGTTCGTGATCGAAAGTGTGGTGTGCTAAAGTGGCGTGATTAACTTCAATGTTTACTTTAAAGTCTTTGTCTAAACCATTGGCACGCAGGAATCCAATTACAGTTTCAACGTCAACATCATACTGATGCTTTGTTGGCTCCATTGGTTTTGGCTCAATCAAGAAGGTACCAGTGAATCCTTTGGCACGTGCATAGTCGCGAGCTGCAGTTAGCATCTTTGCCAAATGGTCTTTCTCTCTTTGTACCTGAGTGTTTAGCAAAGACATGTAACCTTCGCGACCGCCCCAGAACACATAATTCGTTCCACCCAATTTGATTGTGGCATCGATAGCATTCTTAATCTGAACAGCAGCATAAGCCACAACATCAAAATTAGGATTGGTAGCAGCACCATTCATAAAGCGCTTGTGACTGAACACGTTTGCTGTTCCCCAAAGTAGCTTCTTTGTTGAGTCAGCATTCATCTTCTCCTTGATATAATCGGTCACTGCGGCCAAGTTAGCCTCATATTTGTCAATATTGTCATCAGGATCAACAAGGTCCACATCATGGAAGCAGAAATATTCAATGCCCAATTTGCTCATAATCTCAAAGCCAGCATCCACTTTGTCTTTAGCACGCTGAACGGCGTCATCAGCCTTCTCCCATGCATAGTCGCGTGTCTGACCACCAAATTGGTCACTTGAAGCTGGTCCAAGTGTGTGCCACCAAGCCATGGCAAACTTCAACCAGTCTTTCATTTTCTTACCCTTCACCATGCGTTCCGGATCATAGTAATGGAATGCCATTGGATTCTTGCTCTCTGCTCCCTCAAAGGGGATCTTCTCAATCTGTGGGAAATACACTTTTGTCATAATGTTTTTTAGTTATATTAATAAGATAAATGTTATTGTTTTCTTAGCGCTTCTTTCCATCGTGCATAAGCTTCTAGGTAATCTGCACGATGTTTTTCATCTGGTTCGACCACAGAAAGCTTTTTGAGTGATGCAAAAGCCTCATCATGGTCTTTATAAATACCGCAGCCCATGCCAGCTCCCTTGGCTGCCCCTACAGAACCGTCTGTCTCATACAATTCGATTGTGGCGCCACTTGTGGAAGCTAATGTCTGGCGGAATACGTTGCTTAGGAACATATTGGCATGCCCTGCATGTATCTTATGGATGTCCATACCCATCTTGTTCATGATCTCCATGCCATAGCAGAAGGAGAAGACGATTCCCTCTTGAGCGGCACGCATGATATGTGCGCGAGTGTGATGATTGAAGTCAATACCATTGATGGAGCATCCAATCTCTTGGTTTTCCATCACGCGCTCAGCACCATTGCCGAATGGAATGATTGAGAGACCATCAGAACCGATAGGCGCAGTCTCGCATAATTCATTCATTTGCTGATACCCGATTCCTTCTGGTGCAATATTGCGACGTACCCATGCATTAAGGATACCTGTGCCATTGATACATAGTAATACACCAAGGCGAGTCTGCTCCGGGGTATAGTTTACATGGGCAAATGTGTTCACACGACTCTTTGGATCGTAACCCACTTCACCAAGGACGCCATAAACCACACCAGAAGTTCCTGCCGTCGAAGCGATTTCTCCTGGATTGAAAACGTTTAAGCTAAGTGCGTTATTAGGTTGGTCACCAGCGCGATAACTTATAGGTGTTCCTTCTTTAAGGCCCAGCTCTAATGCAGCAGCTTTGCTAACCTGACTTTGTACGGCAAAGGTTGGTACAACATCTGCTAGAATATCTTTGGAGAATCCATAATAGTCTAATAAGAAGTCAGCTGCCTGTCGCTTGTTGAAATCCCAGAAGATACCTTCGCTCAGCCCTCCGATGGTTGTGTTAATCTCGCCTGAAAGTCTCATCGCAATATAATCGCCAGGAAGCATAACCTTATAGATTCGGTCATATATATCCGGTTCGTTTTCTTTTACCCAAGCCAGCTTTGCTGCTGTGAAATTTCCTGGGGAGTTTAGTAAGTTGCCAAGACAATTATCTGCCCCTAAATCGTCGAATGCGCGCTCTCCATATGGTACTGCGCGTGAGTCGCACCAAATGATGGAGTCGCGTAATACTTGCTGATTGCGGTCAACACAGACTAAGCCGTGCATCTGGTAGGATATTCCGATAGCCTTGATATCTTCACCTTTGGCTCCAGTATCAGCCATGATTTTTTGTAGGGATAGTTTGGCGTTGTCCCACCACATCTGTGGATCTTGCTCAGCCCAACCTGGCTTTACGGATTTTATGGGAGCCTCATGTTCGGGAAAAAAAGCCGTAGCGGCCATTACACCGGTTTCTATGTCGACTAGTGAAGCCTTTACACTACTGGAGCCAACGTCAAAACCCAAGAGAAATTGTCTATTCATGTTTAGGATTTATATTTGTTTTTTTTGTTTCTATGGGCAAAGATAGATATTTTTTTCCAATGCAATCATGTTTTTTTGTTACAGTTTCTTTCCTTCATGTCTCATAATTCGAAAGCCATTATATAATGATGTATACATAGGATATTTGTAATATATTAACGCCTTCTTAAAGTTTGTTCTCTAAGATTTTATAGTTATCGGAATTCCAGTATCCCATTGTCGAATGATCAAAGTAACTTTTTGTGTTCTGGTTTTATTTGATATTCTCAATAAGAATGGTTCTCTTTGGTTGTTGTACCCAGTGCCCCCTATTTGAATTAAAGATTATCGCGTTTGCGAATCAAATTGAATCACGTGATGAATCAAATTGAATTACGTGGTGAATCAAATTGAATTACGTGGTGAATCAAATTGAATTACGTGATGAATCAAATTGAATTACGTGATGAATCAAATTGAATTACGTGATGAATCAAATTGATTTACATTCCAAGGACGGGCAATTGGCATTCGTCCTTGATAGAAATGAGGAGCCCTTTGACACATGAAAACTGTTGTTTAATGAGTGGATGAGACAAAGAGAAAAACTTTAGAAACAATTATTTTATTGATGATACGAAGCGAAAAGGGTTATAAACTATAGATGAAATGAAAATAGAAAAATAATTAATAACTTTGCATTATCTATTAAATCGTTTTGAAATGCGTAGACATTGGCTAATATTTATTTTACCGTTTCTCTTTTTTCAAGCAGAGGCTAAGGTTGTTCCAGCTCGTATATTTCAAAGTGGAATGGTGTTACAGCGTAACAATTCCATTCCGGTATGGGGTACGGCGTCTGTTGGCGAGAAATTTGAAATTTCCTTTAATAAGAGAATCTACCCCGTTGAAGCAGATACTAAAGGCAATTGGCGCATCGATTTGCCGAAGATGAAAGCAGGTGGTCCCTATACCATGACAATTGCTGGAGAGCAATTCGAAGATATACTCATTGGTGATGTTTGGCTTTGTTCTGGACAGTCTAACATGGATGTTGACATCGAGCGTGTATCTCCTCAATACCTAGATCTTGTTCGAAATTATAGCAATGACCTTGTTCGCTTGCTGCGTGTAGATCAGGTTGCTACAGTCAGTGGTCCTCAGACGGACTTCAAGACAGCCGGTTGGAAACATCTCAACCCAAAAGATGCATGGAAGTTTTCAGCTATAGGTTATTTTCTTGGTAAGAATCTTCAGGAGTCTACAAAAGTTCCTCAAGGTATTATTTGCAACAGCTGGGGTGGTACGCCTATCGAGGCATGGATTCCATCCGATTCTCTCCAAAAGGATTTCCCACAATATCTGAAGCGTAGAAACCTTTATACCCCTGAATACGTTGCAACTCAAACAAAGGCAAACCAGTTGATGAATGACGGCTGGTGGCAATTGCTCAATGGAACAGACCTCGGATTAAAAGAAGGATGGACAGGGCTTGACTATGATGATAGTGCCTGGACCAGTTGCAATCAATATTCTAAGGATTGGGCTCAAGTGGATGGTCGTGGTGTTGTGGGATCGGTCTGGATGCGACAGCATATCAAAATAGATGCATCACATGCTGGTAAACCTGCACTTCTTGTGCTGGGAACACTCTACGATGCGGACATTACTTATGTGAATGGACAACAAGTCGGAATCACCTATTATCAATACCCCCCACGGAGATACAACATCCCCGCAGGTATGTTGCATGAGGGTGATAATGTCATCAGTGTTCGTTTTGTCAATAAAAACGGGACACCGGCCTTCACACAAGGCAAGAAGTATCAGATTGAGTTTGCTGATGGCGAAGTACTTCGTATGTCTGAGCAATGGAAAAGCCGCATAGGAACGCAGATGCCAGGTTGCCCGCAGGAAGATGTCTCTATTCAATATTTGCCCACCGTGATGCATGATTGTATGCTTAATCCTGTTGTTCCCTATAGTATTGCTGGTGTTGTTTGGAATCAAGGCGAGTCTAATGCAGGTTACGCTGACGAGTATCTTGCTATGTTACGTAAGCTGAAAGGTGATTGGCGTGCACGGTTTGATAAATCGGATTTGCCCTTCGTCATAGTACAATTGGCTAATTATATGGCACCATCTGCTCAACCACAAGAGACAGGATGGGCAGTGGTGCGCGAAGCTCAACGTCTTAGCACCGTGGAGGACAGTCGTTCGGAGTTGGCTGTGGCAATTGATGTAGGCGAGGCTAATGATATTCACCCACTACGAAAGAAGGAAGTTGCCGATCGTGTTGCCTTAGCTTTTCAGAAGCTTTATTACGGTAAAAAGGTTGCATTGTCGCCTCGGCCCCTTACTGCTCGTGTAAATGAGGATCAGGTCATTGTGACTTTCGACCAGAAATTGCGATCTGGTGACATGATGGAGTTTGAGCTAAAAGGAAGTGATGGTCGCTATCATAATGCCACTGCGCATGCTGATGAAAACGAAGTGACCATAGATTGCGCAGACAACACCGCACCAACTATGGTACGATATGCATGGAAAAACAATCCTGAAAAAGCTGGCATTTATAATGTAGAAGGACTTCCAGGGACGCCTTTCGAAATATCTATTGACCGTTAAAAGCTAAAAGTTGTGACTGATAGTGCACAAAAACTTACCGTAAAAGAAAAGCTGGGCTACTCGTTGGGTGACGCAGCTGCCAACTTGGTGTTCCAAATGATGCTGATGTTTCAGCTCATGTTCTATACTGACGTGTTCGGCTTGGAAGGCCTTGTTGCAGGAACGGTATTGCTTATCGCTCGCGCTACTGATGCCTTTGTGGACCCCGCGGTGGGTATCCTCTCTGACAGGACCAATTCTAGATGGGGTAAATACCGTCCATGGATACTTTGGAACGCACTTCCTTTCTGTGTGTTCTATGTACTTGCATTTTGGAATCCAGGTATTGAAAACAAAGCCTTAGTGGCTATTTATGCTACGTTGAGTTATGTGTTGCTCATGTGGAGCTACTCGATGATCAACACTCCATATTGTTCCCTTGGTGGAGTGATGACTAGTGACATTGAGGAACGTACTTCGCTTAACACCTATCGTTTTGTAGCTGTTACAATTGGACAGATTATTGTACAGGGTGCGACTCTGCCATTGGTTGACACATTGGGAGGTAGCAATCGCCAAGTAGGCTGGTTGTGGACAGTCGGTATTTTCGCCGTCATTTCATTTCTCAGTCTCATTACGACCTTCCGTTCAACACGAGAACGTGTCAAACCATCGCCGGCTCAAAGGTCAGATACAAAACAAGATTTACATAACACAATGTTAAACAAGTCATGGCGAGCCATCATTGTGTTGATTTTCTTCCTTTTTGTAACACTTTCGATGTGGAATTCAGCTATGAATTTCTACTTCAGGTATGATGTTGACCAGAAGGCATTAGTCGATTTCCTTTCAATCTTTGGGTTGAGCGTAGAGCTAGATCATGCCTACAGCGTTGGATTTTCAGTATTCAATATATCTGCTGCTTTGGTTCAGTTTCTTGCTATCATTGGCTTTTCCCATCGCCTTGCAAGTCGATATGGCAAAAAGGAGGTGATCAGCACGTGTCTTGTAGTCACAGCTGTTTTGACGGCTTTGTTTTGGATTCCGACAAAAACAGATGTGGCATTCATGTTTATACTCAATTTGCTGAGAAGCTTTGCCTACGCTATAACCATTCCTTTGGTTTGGGCAATGATGGGTGATGTTGCGGATAATGTGGAATATCTGAGCCAGCGAAGGGCCACTGGTTTGTGCTTTTCGACGATGACTTTCAGCTTGAAGGTAGGCTTAGGTATCGGTGGTGTGCTAACCGGATTTTTCCTTTCCGTGTTCGGTTATGTTTCCGGTGATGTGTTGGTGCAGAGTGAGACTGCCGAGACGGGTATTCGACTCACGGCAAGCCTTATCCCTGCCTTAACACTAATAATAGGTGTTTTCGCACTGCGGAAAAGTCCTATTACCAAGAATTATAATGAACAAATGCAGTCGGAACTCTCTGGAAGACGATGGATACAGACTTTTAAAACTCGCAAGACAGAGTAAGAACCGCATCAACAAATAAAATTATGAAGAGAAACGTGATTGTTTTGTCATTACTGTTAGGTAGTATGACAGCTGTGGCTCAACAGCCAGGAATGAAAGATGTGTTGGGAAAATATTTCCAAGTGGGCGTAGCCCTCAACACAAGAATTACTAATGGACGCGATGCTCGCGCCGATGCCTTGGTGGATAAACATTTCAATTCTATTGTGGCAGAAAATTGCTTCAAGGGTGAGGAGGTGACACCTGCCAAGGGAGTATATAACTTCAACGATGCAGATGCAGTCGTGGACTACGCCCAGAAGCATGGACTTAAGCTCATTGGACATTGTCTTGTGTGGCATAGTCAGCCACCAAAGTGGATGTTCATAAACGATGACGGCAGCCAGGTCAGCCGTGACGAGCTAATTAAGCGTATGAAATCGCACATCCGTACAATGATGGGACGTTACAAAGGAAAGATCTATAGTTGGGACGTCGTGAACGAGGCGATAGAGGATAATGGTGAGTTCCGTAAGTCACCATATTATAACATTATCGGCCCAGAGTTCATTGACATCGCTTTCAAAACGGCTCAGGAAGTTGATCCGGAAGCTAAACTCTATTATAACGACTATTCTATGTCCAAGCCTGGAAAGCGTGCTGGAGTTTGTCGCTTGGTTCGCCACTTGCAAAATGAGGGCATACGAATCGACGGTGTGGGCATGCAGAGTCATAATGGAATGGATCATCCAGATCTCAAAGAGTATGAAGCAAGCATTGATAGTTTTGCAACCCTTGGAGTAAAAGTTAGCATGACCGAACTTGATATCAACATATTGCTACAGCCACAGCATTTTAATGGTGCTGGCGTCGAGCAGAACTTTGAGTATCAGAAGCAGCTTAATCCTTATGCAGACGGACTCCCTGCTAAGGTACAAAAGCAGTTGGACGATCGTTGGCTTGCCTTCTACAACATCTACAAGAAACATGCTTCGCAGATCGAACGTATTACTTTGTGGGGTCTTACTGATGGCGATTCATGGCTCAACGACTGGCCTGTGCGTGGCAGAACGAACTACAGCTTGCTTTTCGACCGTGACTACAATGCAAAGCCAGTAGTCAATGAAATCATCAATATCTTTAAATAAACTTCAAATCTAAGCATTATGTCTCATCCTCGATATCTTTTCCCGAAGGATTTTATGGCAGACCCATCTGCCAATGTGTTCAATGACAGACTTTATATCTACCCTTCACATGATTGGGATAGTGGTGCAGTAGAAGATGACGACGGTGGTCATTTCGAAATGAAGGACTATCATGTCTTCTCGCTCGACGATGTTTTCCAGGGTGAGGTGACCGACCATGGCTGTATCTTGTCTGTGGAACAAGTGCCTTGGGCAGGTCGACAAATGTGGGATAACGACGTCGTAGAGAAGAACGGAAAGTACTATCTCATCTTTTCGTGTAAGGATAAGACTGATGTTTTCCACCTTGGTGTAGCCGTAGCCGAACGTCCTGAAGGGCCGTTCGTGCCTCAACCGGATCCTATTCGTGGCTCTTATAGCATCGATCCAACTGTATTTAAGGACGACGACGGACAGGTTTATGTTTATTTCGGAGGCATTTGGGGGGGGCAGTTACAATGGTATCGTGACAACAAGATGCTAAAATCGGAGCGACTGGCAGAGGGCAAGGAACCTGCTTTGCCCGGTAGAATGGCACGCATGACCGACGATTGCCTACAGTTTGCCGAGACACCTCAGCCTGTATTGGTGGTCGATAATGACGGCAAACCCTTGACAGCGGACAACCCATGTCGCTTCTTCGAAGCTAGTTGGATGCACAAATATAATGGCAAATATTATTTCTCTTATTCTACAGGCGACACTCATTTCCTCTGTTATGCTATAGGAGATAATCCTTATGGACCTTTTACCTATCAGGGAGTTCTCCTCGATCCGGTAGTAGGATGGACATCTCATCACTCTATAGTGAAGTTTAAGGAGCAATGGTACCTTTTCTATCACGATTGCGTTCCAAGCAATGGTATTACTTGGTTGCGTTCTATGAAAGTGCAAGAATTGTTCTATAACCCCGATGGAACAATTCAAAAAGTAATCAATGAATAATGCTTGGAGATTCTCTTCAGCAGTGCAGAAATAGGCTGCAAAAAGTTTTTGACTGCAAATTATTATGTAAATTTGCAATAAGTTGGTAGCTTAGACTGATGAAGAGAACTCTTCTGATATTCTTATCGATATTCTTTGTGATTATCGGCAATATTGATGCACAGTCCGGTTTTTTTTATAACTCGGACCGTGTATCAAGTAATTTTGTTACCAGTATTATCCAAGACCAGTCAGGGTTGATATGGATTGGAAGCGATCGAGGCCTTAATAAGTTTGATGGATATCGGTTTACGACTTATCTTCATGATACGGACAATCCTCGTTCATTGTCCAGCAATGCCGTCTCCTATCTTTTTACAGACCGAGAAGGCAATCTGTGGGTAGGCACATCTGGCGGCTTAATGCGCTACAATAAAGTTTCAGATGATTTCGAACCATATGCCGAGCCTCGCAATCCACGCATTAGTAGCATGTTGCAACTGCCCAATGGACAAATACTCGTGGGTACTGCTGGTTATGGACTATTTACAATCGATGAGCAGAATAAGAAGCTGAAACAAGTCACGGGCTATGCTTCCGCGACACAAAACCACTATTATAGCCGTTTGTTTCTTGATGAAAAGGGTAACTTTTGGCGTAGTGGTTCCGACAACATTATTACCTTAAAGAATCTGCATACAGGAAAAATCACGGAGAAGCCAGTTGGTATTGACAAAGCAGAAGCATTCATTAGTTATGGTGGAGGTGTTTTAATTGCTTGCCATAGCGATATGTTCTTATTCAAGGATGACAAACTACTTCCTTGTCCGTTTGATGCTTCTGAGATGACGGCATTACATGCAAAGTATAAGTCTTTGGCATTAGATAAGTATGGAAATCTATATATCGGTACCTTCGGAACAGGTCTCTTTGTGGTCACTAAGGGAAAAACTAAGGCTATCCGAGTGCCGAATCCAAATCCTTCCTTTGACCTTAATACTGCGAATATCTTTGACCTTTATGTCGATGGTAACAACAATCTTTGGGCTGCGTGCCAGCGCAAAGGACTATTGATGATACCCGACCATAAAGCAATATTCAGCAATTGGGATTTCGCTTCAGAGGGATACCATATTGGTTCATCGGTTTCGTCGTTTTGCCTTGGGGACAATGGTATGGTCTGGACAGTCGTCCAAAACCAGGGTGTCTTCGGATTCAACAAAGAAGGGCATATTGTCGCTCATCCTTCTGCTCCTAAAAATACCTATTCGATCTATCGGGATAGCAATCGTAAATATTGGTTGGGTGGTTCTCAAGGACTATATACCTATAATCCTTCAAACGGTTCTTCGCAATTGGTCGCGCCGTTTAACAGCGACTTTGTTGGACAAATCTTAGAGGGTATCGATGGCAAGATTTACTTTGCTACTTTCGGTCTTGGATTCGGCGTGTTTGATTCAAAGACTGGAAAAGTAAAGAACTATAATATGTACCAGACCTCTTCCAAAGCAGGATTTCTTTGCAACGATTGGATTCATTGCATGATGATTACACCTGAAAGTACTCTTTGGCTAGGCACTTCATCTGGTTTGTCTGCTTTTAACATGAGGACTGAAAGTTTCAAACAGCTCCCAGCTAACTTTATGGCTGGTACTTCTATCACTACAATGGCCCAAAATTTGGATGGGCGGTTGATCCTTGGTACAGAAAATGGTCTCTATTCCCTTGATAAGAAACAATTAAAGCCAAAGCCATTTCCTGGTGCCGAGGCACTCAGAGACGAGGCTTGGAGAAGCATAGTGATGGAGAAGAGTGGTGATTTCTGGTGCGCAACATCTATGGGTATATGGGAGTTCCAGCGCAAGAAGGGCAAATTTGTAGGCTATGTGCATGGCAACGGATTGTCTTCCCGTGAGTATGTTTCCAACACCGGGATGAAAGGACCTGATGGACGCGTATATTTTGTTACAGGACAGGGACTCACGGTCTTTCGACCTTCTGACTTAAAACAGGCGGATTGGTCATTGGGTGAGATACATCTAACTAACTTCCTTATCAATGGCGAACCGATAAACGGAACGAGTCAGTCATATGGCACACAGATAATCGATGGTGCCGTCTTCGACAATACACACTTTACGCTTTCATATAAGGATGACAGCTTTGTAATGGAGTTCTCTCTTCTCAACTTCAACAATGCTGAGAACATTACTTATTTCTATCGCATCAATGGGGCTGACAAGTGGCAGCAGACTGGCGAAGGTATTAATGCCATAGCTTTCAACCATATGGAACCTGGGTCATATAGTATTGAAGTAAGGGCATCTGATTATGGAATGCTGTCACCTGTAAAGATGTTTACAGTTGTCATTGAGTCACCATGGTACAGTTCTACCTTAGCATGGCTGTTCTATATCGTCTTTGTCGGTGCGCTGACATACTTCATTTTCATCTACTATAACCGCCGAAGGACGCACCAGTTCGAGGAAGATAAGATGAAGACGCTTATCAACGCGACGCATGATATACGTTCTCCACTTACGCTCATTATGGGCCCTCTTCACTCGTTAATGAAGCGTGATACGATGGATGAGGACGCAAAGGAGGAGCTAAGTATCATCGAACGCAATGCAAATCGCATATTGACTCTCGTCAATCAAATACTTGATTTGCGTAAGATGGATAAGAAACAGATGCACCTTCACTGCCAAGAGACCGACCTGGTAGAATTTGTGGGGGGAGTTGCAAAGATGTTTGAGTTCTCAGCTCAGGAAAGAAACATGGAGTTTTACTATGAGCATCCAGAAGGAAAGCTCATGGTATGGATAGACCGTCAGCAGTTTGACAAGGTCATAAGCAACCTGCTTTCCAATGCTTTCAAATACACATATGATGGTGGGTCCGTTATAGTACGGGTAACACAAGGACATGATGAAACTAATCAAACATCACTTTCAGACTTTGCACAACTTGAAGTTATTGATAGTGGAGTAGGCATAAAGGAAGGTAATCAAGAGAAAATCTTCGACCGTTTTTTCCAAGGTGTGGGTAAGGGAAGTGTTCATGTGGATGGTACGGGTATTGGACTCAACCTCAGCAAGATGGTAGTTTCCATGCACCATGGTACTATAAATGCCTCGAATCGTACAGATGCACAGGGCAGTGTGTTCCTAGTGTGCCTCCCATTAGGCAATGAGCACTATACTCTAGAGGAGTTAACCCCGAAGGAAGAGCCCCGAGGCTTTGATAAGAATGGTAAGAAGCCAACAACCAATTACCATATTCTCATCGTAGATGATGATCCGGAGATAAGGCAGTACGTCAGTCGAGAACTGGGTGAATACTATAAGTTTGAGGGTGCAGCTGATGGCAAGGAAGCTTTGAAAATGCTATTAACGGAGAAGTTTGACTGTGTAATATCCGATGTAATGATGCCAGAAATGGATGGCTTGACTTTGCTAAGGATGATCAAAACTAACTCCAATATCAGTGATATTCCTGTTATTTTACTTAGCTCTAAGTCTGATGTTCAAAACCGATTGGAAGGCCTTAAGAAAGGTGCAGATGCCTATATCGCCAAGCCTTTCAGCCTGGAGGAGATTCATGTGACCGTGAACAACCTTGTGAGTAATATGCTTCGGTTGAAAGGTAAGTATAGTGGTGCACAAGAACAAAAAGACAAGGTTGAGGAAATTCATGTGGTAGGCAACGATGAGCAGCTTATGGATCGCATTATGAAGAGCATCAATGAGAATCTCTCCAATTCTGAGTTTAGTGTGGAAATGCTAACTAAAGAGGTTGTAATCAGCCGTGCTCAGTTGCATCGTAAACTGAAGGAGCTTACAGGAATACCGACATCAGAATTTATTAGAAATATCCGATTGGAACAGGCCGCCCGTTTACTCAAGGAACAAAAGTTGAACATAGCTCAGGTTGCCTTTGAGGTGGGATTCTCTAATCAAGCACATTTTTCAACGATTTTCAAACGACATTTTGGTGTCTCACCGACTGAATATATCCAGCAAAAGTCAGACAATTGATGTAAAAATGATATCAGGGGGGGGTAATATTGATTAGAAGTCATATTATAACCTTTTGTTTAAACTACTTATATATTAGCCTCATTATCATAAGCTTATGATGAATTAACGAATTGATTTTGTGGTAACATCTTGGTAATCTCATCTATGTCTCAATGGGCTTTATGTTATTTGATATTAATACTCTCTTCTATTGTCGCTGAAATTGCCTGTGATCATATTTGTAATGTCTATATCTTAATTATATTCTATTTCTTAATTTCAGTTGGGACAATTTAAGGTTCCGACGGTTAGACTTTGCATCGTTTTCAGCATACCTTATTTTTGAAATTAGAGTAATGGTTATATGGTTTTGCGATTGTTATCCTTTGGTGTCGCGATTAGGCATTTAACGCAGTGCGTTTGGATAGTAATGGCAATGGGAAAGGATACCAATCGCACCACCAAAGGATATCTATCGCATCCTCAAAGGATATCTATCGCATCCTCAAAGGATACCTATCGAATGACTTTATTTTAATATAATCAAATGGCTTCTCTCCCTTCTTCCTGGAGAAAGGAGAGTTTACTATAGCAGATTTTATTACAATGAAGTAACGCATACCGTTTAATCCTTTTAATTATCCGATGAAATGAAACAAACGGAAAAGTTTCGACAACATTCCGTTAAGCAATTGTCACCCCGTTTATGTATCTTTGTAGCATCAAATATATCTGAACTTAATATATGAAGACCAAAAGAATCCCATGCCTTTGTTTGGCGGTGGTTTCATCATCGGTGATGTTCGCACAGACCGCTCATTTCAAATATTTCTCTTATTCGGGAAATGATGAACGTTTCAACAAGCCACTTGAGACCAATCATCAGTATTTTAATCCGATTGGACTAGGTTTTTATCCAGACCCGTCTGTATGTAGAGTGGGAGACACTTTCTTTTTAGTAAACTCTTCTTTCTCCTTCTTTCCTGGGGTTCCCTTGTCTACAAGCAAAGATCTTATCAACTGGACTCTTTTGGGGCATGTACTCGACCGCACATCACAGCTACCATTGACAAAGCAAGGAGTATCTGGGGGCGTCTTTGCACCAGCTATTGCCTACAATGAGAAGAACAAGACGTTTTATATGATTACCACCAATGTGGGTAGAGGAAATTTCTTTGTAAAAACTAAAGATCCTTCAAAGGGATGGAGTGAGCCTATCTATTTACCTAAAGTAAACGGTATTGACCCTAGTTTTTTCTTCGATAACAATGGAAAAGGTTATATAGTACACAACGCTCCTGTCGTCGGGAAGGCAGATTATGAAGGGCAACGTGCCATACGACTCTTTGAGTTTGATGTGAACGGAGATTCCATAAAGAGCAACTTCAAGGAAATTTTGCGCGGTGGAACTTCTGTTGAACCTCAGCCCATATGGATAGAAGGACCGCATATCTTCAAACGCGGAAGCTACTACTATCTCATGTGCGCTGAAGGGGGAACTGGTTTTTGGCATAGCGAAGTGATATTGCGATCAAAGAGTCCAATGGGTGAGTGGGAGGAGTGCCCTCACAATCCCATCCTCACGCAACGCAATGGTCTGAACCCAAATCGTCCTGACATCGTTACCTCTACAGGGCATGCTGACTTAGTAGAAGACCAAGCTGGGCAGTGGTGGGCAGTGTTCTTGGGTTGTCGTCCTTATGAGAATGACTTCTATAATACAGGGCGCGACACCTATCTACTTCCCGTAACATGGAAAGATGGTTGGCCTATGATTCTCACAGATAAGCCCATACCGGCTGTCAACGAGATGAAAGGCATACAGCTAAAGAACAAGATTGTGAGTAGACAACGCGAGAATCTGATCACAGGCAACTTCTCCTACACCGACCGTTTTGAAGGGCCGACTTTGGATAGTCGTTGGATGTTCCTTCGTAATCCGACCGCTTTCTGGAATTTGGACGGCGAAGGGCTGAGCATCAAGGCTCTTCCTGTGGCCGTTTCCGAGCGTGAAAGTCTTTCTGCCCTGTGGACACGGCAGCAGCATACCAACTTCACGGCTGAAACCCAAGTTGACTTCACTCCTGCCTCAAGCAAGGAGTTGGCTGGTTTTTCATTGCTTCAGAATGAAGAATACAACTTCGTCTTTGGCAAGACTTTGATAGACAACAAACCCACAATAACGCTATATCGTGCTGAGAAAGGACAGGCGTTGATTGCTTCAGCTAGTGTTCCCAACAAACCGGTGCGCCTAAAGATTGAGGGCAAAGGCAGATATTACAGTTTCTGGTATGCCCTTGAAGGTGGCGAGGGGTGGCAACTCTTAGCTCGTGGCGTCGACGCAGTTAACCTGAGTACTAATCGCAGCGGTGGATTCATTGGCGCCTGCATCGGGCTTTATGCAACCACAAATCATCATTAAAGCATCTTTTTGGGTATCATTATGAAGCGGACAATTCTTTCTTTTTTCTTATTGCTTGTTTCCTTGGTGTCATCTGCCGACGATGG